>Ga0172381_10002855_pt1 | contig 18661 bp, 24 predicted proteins | sample Leawel6488metaG_FD_119754 | JGI IMG/M metagenome (GOLD analysis project Ga0172381, IMG submission 119754) | Leachate microbial communities from a municipal landfill in Southern Ontario, Canada - Leachate well 64-88 metaG | ecosystem: Engineered > Solid waste > Landfill > Unclassified | place...
AGTTCGAATCTGGTACGGGATACTATGTCAGTGTTGGAGCTATTGGTTGCTCCGCCAGATTTTCAATCTGGAATCCGAACGGTGTATGCGGGTTCGATTCCCGTCACTGATACTATAAAATGATAGAAATATTTGACTTATATAAACTAATAATACGGTCACCATAGGAGCCTTATTATGAAATTATATGAATGTAAATATTGCAAGCGTACATTAAACAAAGGGGCGTTAACAGTACATGAGCCGACCTGTGAGAACATCTATAATAATATTGATACAATTATAACTGATTACTTACATGGATATTCTCAGACTATGATAAAAAATAAATACAAAATACAAACGAACTATTTAATTAAGTTATTACGTGATAACAATGTAGATATTCGTGACAGATCATCGGCAAGTAAATTAGCACATACAAAATTTTCTGAGTCTTATAAGCAAAGCGATGAGAGTAAGAAAAATTTACGTGAGAAACGTATAGCTTGGATGAAGGCGAATCCTGAAAAGACCGCTTGGCGTACTCGTAATAATCCATCATACCCGGAGAAACTATTTATACAATTGTGTACAGAGAATTCTTTATATGATGCATATGATATTGTAAGAGAATACTCGCTTGGATTATTCTATATAGATTTCGCTTTTGTTAATGCTAAAGTTGCGATTGAAATCGATGGCTCACAGCACTGGTTAGATTCTGATCGCATTGATCGTGATATTCGCAAGGAGAAATGCATAAAAGAAAATGGATGGCGACTATTTCGTATACCTGAGTTCAAGTTAAAGCAGTCATATCAAGAGATCACCAATGATTTATTGTTATTTTTAAGTGCCTCCGATATTCTTGAAAAAAAGTATGATGCCGATATTATTGAGTTTGAAGTAATTCGTAAAGCAAGATTGAACGCAAAGGAAACTAAACGCAGACTGAAAGCTAAAAAAGTTGATGCTATAGTTAAATCAAGGAGAACCGATTTCAATGAAGTTTATCCATCATTCGGTTGGTCATCCAAGTTAGGTGATACGTGGGGAATGTCATCGCAAGCCGCAAGTAAATATTGCCGTAAACATTTTGATATAGGCATTGTACATGTTCGCATAACTAAGGAGCAGATCGAAGAGTGTTTGTCAGCGAAGATGTCTTTACGTGCGATTGCTCGCATATATAACATTCATTCCGATACAGTGGGTGATTATTGTCGCAAATATGGTATCACAATTCCTACTCCTGTGTACAAGGTAGATTGGGACTCGGTAGATTTGGTATTGTTGTTAGAGAGTAATACTATCAGTGAGATAGCTCGTCAGTTGGATGTAACTCCATCGGCTGTACGAAGACGAATGAAGAAATTAGGTTTAATATAAATGTTACAAATCGGAGGATAAACAAATGAAAGTAACAGACATCATCAACAAAGAAACATCTGGATACAAAGCTGTATTCACTCACTATCGTTCTGGAAAACTGTACTACAATGTAGTAGATGAAAATGGGAAACCCCTATATGAGTTTCCCGTTGATGTTACTGATACTGCTGATGTTGGTGATACTTCGTTTGTAACTGAATACAAAGCCATTACGATGATGCGTTACATTCGGAAAGCAATTGCTTCCGAGACTATCATGAAGCTGACTCTTTGACTTCGGCATGTTTAAGATATAGATTGCAGTGACATTTTCCACTGTCTTCTATATCTTTTGCACATGCTGCCGTTCCGCATCCATGTTCCGTATCATCGGGTGGATAACATGGGCATCTATGCCAATTTTCTGCCCCAAAAAACCTAAGTTTGGCTTTAGCGATTCGTTGTGCATTACTGGAAATTACCCAGCCATTTTCATGAGCCATCTGCTCAATATTCTGTTCGATAAGTTGTAAGTCGTCCATGCCCCGGAATATACTTTTTATTATTCTATATGTCGATAAAAAATATTTTAGTTGAAAATAACCGGAGAAATTATTATGGTTAATCAACTAGAACGTGGTAGCTTGAATGTGATTGAACTTGATGTAGGCGGAATGACCCCACCCAAGATTCGAGAGTATTTGCGTGAATACAAAAAGACAATTCAGGATCAGCTCGATGAATTGAAAGAACGAGATATCAGATTTATTCTGATTCCGAAACGGAGTTACTAATAACGAATGTTTGACTATATCTTTACAGTCCGACCATCTACAGTTTGTAATATGGACTGCACATATTGTCTAGGCGTAGATGATATAGCAGCAAATCGTAAGTTCACAACATTTGATATTGATGCTATCAAATGGCACTCCGAACAATTCCCTAACAACTTATTCAGCTTCTGTGGTGATGGAGAAACAATGCTACATCCCCAGTTTGCTGATATCATCATTGAATTGAGTCAGATTACGAAAGTTACATGGGTAACCAATGGTACTCAGTTCAACACTAAAAAATTTGATCGAATTTTAACCGAAGCAAACTTGGAAAATATTTATGGGATCGTGATATCTGCTCACTTCGGACAGACTGACATGAATTCATATTTAATCAATCTTGATTCCACAATAGATAAGCTTCGAGATTTACGTATTCGTTTTGGTATCACGGCTGTGGTGTCGAATGAGAATATTGACGACATCGTTAGTCAAGCGAGTAATATACGTAAATATGAGATCAAACTAGAATCAGTTGTCGATTATCCTAAAGCAGGAACTGTTGTAAATACTGCACTATCAAATCGAACCAGAAATCTATTACGTCTGAATAATCTACGCATTGCGAATGATGCAAATCCAGTAATTACATATCCTGTAATAGGAAAACCATGCCCGAATGGGAGTAGGATATTTGAAGTATTGAGCGATGGAAATATTATTGATTGCTCGTATGATATCAACCGGACGATAATTGGAAATATAAATATCAAAGAGCCAATAAAGGCTCTACAACACAGACTATGTAAATTCGACTGTACGTATTGTTGTGACATGGTTAGGGGTGGACACAATTTTAATCACGTTGGATTTCACATGAGTTTTAGGAAATAATAATCTCAGTGGGAAGGTTATATCACCGGAAGATTGGGAGCAGCTTACCACCGATCTACGTAGAGTGGTAGGTGACCAAAATATGCGTAGTATACAGGTTCAGGTTTATTTCTGGGCATATGATATTCATGGAGCTGGTCATCTTGAAAGTGGCTACACATTCAGGAATGGTGGACGTATAATTGCATACGCAATATGGGATTCTGCAAACCTGAGTGGGTGTGATATTGTAAGAATTACCGATGATGGGTATATTATTTAGCTAAAATCCTGAAAGTTTGCTATCTTTTCTTATCCAAGAGAAAGAGGTAAATAATGAGTAAGGAACTCACGATGGAAGAAAAGGCCATCAACTATGAAACCCTTCGTCATATTGAAGCGGTTCGAAATGCAATTAGTCTCATGATACGAGAATTGACGATTCGAGGGATGGATCATGATCAATTGAAAATGCAATATCCTGAACTCACCGGATTTCTGACTCATACACATAGGCTTAAGGAGGTGGAATACGATTCTCCTGAATACAAGCAGATGTTGGGTGAACTGAAACCGACACTGGATCATCATTACGCTAACTATCGACATCATCCTGAGCATTTTCCGAATGGTATCAACGATATGAATCTGATTGATATTATGGAAATGTTTTGCGACTGGTCTGCTGCGACTGCTCGTAATAAGAATGGCAATCTACTGAAAAGCATTGAAAGCAATCGTCAGCGATTCAATATGAGCGACCAGTTGGTGAATATTTTCAAGAACACTGCATCACTGGTTGACAACATCGGAAATCGAACCTGAGCACACAATAAACATGGAGAAAACATGTACACAAAGATCAAAGCCTCTCGAATACAGGCTATGAAAGACAAGAACGAAATTACCAAAGCATTCCTTTCAACATTCATGGGTGAAATCGAAAAGGAAGCGAAAAATGCGATGACTGAGCCTACTAATGCAATGGTCGAGCAGATCGCTAAGAAAATGGCAAAGAATATTCAGGACAACCTCAAGCTATATGCTGATAAGGGCCTGAGTACCACCAAAGAAGAGGCTGAGGCGGTTATTATCACTGAATACCTACCTCAGGTGCTTTCCGAAGAACAGACCCGTGAAGCCGTTATTACGGCCATTACACAGAGTGGAGTGACCGATGTCAAGGATCAGGGAAAGGTCATGGGTGCCCTGAAAAAAGAATTTGGGAACACGCTCGATATGAAACTTGTGTCTCAGATTGTACGAGACACTCTAAATTCCTGATTGACAAAGGAAAATAGATTTCTATATTCTAACCTCAGAGAAAACTCTGGGGTTTTTACATAAATGACAAAAACTGTCAGTGACCCCGGACTATATTATGTGTAAAGGAGACACACATGGCGGAAGTAGTTAAACACGCAAGATTTGTCAAGTCCAATGTGAGTGGCAATAACAATAAGTTTTGGTACATTACATTGTATGATGATGCATCCATTCTTACCGAAAATGGTCGAATTGGAACCGCAGCCCAAAAGCATCCCAAGAGTTTTCCATCTCAGTCGGCTGCTGAAGCGTTCTATGATTCGAAGGTCAAGGAAAAGCAGTCCCCTCGTAAGGGATACACAGAACTCAAAGTTCTTACAGGTGGTCAGGAAACACAGCAAGTTGCCAGCGGCTCTCTCACCAGCATTGCTATTGACCAGATCGATTCTGACTCCAAAGACACGATTGATCTGATCCGCTATCTGTCCAAGAAGAACATCCACAACATCGTAAGCTCGACTACCATCGAATTCGATGAATCCAAAGGAACGTTCTCGACTCCGTGTGGCATCGTTACTCAGGAAGGTATCGATGAAGCACGTGATCTTCTGGGCGAAATTGCTGGGTACGTTGAAAAGCACGATTTCGACAATCCCGCATATGTGAAGCTCCTCCAGAACTACATCCAGTTGATCCCTCGTAAGGTTGGTCGCAAGTTGATCGCCAGCGAAGTGATTCCAGACAGTGATGCAGTCGAAAAAGAAAGCCAGATTCTGGATGCTCTGACCGCATCGTTGCAGCAGGTTGTTACCTCACCCAGCACCGATTCCAAGAAAACTGATGCACCCAAGGTGTTTGACGTTAAGGTCAACGTTGTCGATGACAAGAAGATCATCGATCATATCGTCAAGTTTTTCAACCAGACCCGCAACAGCATGCACACTTCGTCTGGCCTCAAGGTCAAAAAGGTGTATTCTGTACGCATTGCACATATGCATAAAGCGTTTGTGGATAAGGGTGAACCCATCGGCAACATCATGGAACTCTGGCACGGAACACGTGTTGAAAACGTGCTGTCCATTCTGAAAGGTGGACTCATCATTCCGAAATCTTCTGCTGGTCACGTAACTGGCCGCATGTTCGGCGATGGTGTCTATTTCTCTGACCAGAGTACCAAATCCCTGAACTATTCTCAGGGTTACTGGAGCCGTGGTCGTGGTATGGACAATAATTGTTTCATGTTCCTCGCAAACGTGGCTATGGGTAGGTACTATGTACCTAGCAGCTCTGATAGCCAACTGCACAACAAGGTACGTAAGATGGGATATGATTCCACTTTCGCCCAAGCTCGTAAGTCCAGCGTCATGAACAACGAAATGATAGTGTATGATCTGGCACAATGTGACCTCACCTATCTGGTTGAGTTCGCTGACTAAGGAATTAAAAAGGAGATAGCAATGCAAAACGCAACTACCAAACAAATCACCAACGCAATCGATCAGTTCATCATGGGTGACTCTCTGTTCACCGCATTTGATGTTACCAAGCAGATCCGTCATGCAGGTCTGCATGTTTTCCACCGTGAAGTAAAGAAGGTTATGGATTTCTATGACATGGATTCTCATGACTACAAGAGGGAACTCCGTCAGGTGTCTCCCGGTGTGGAAGCATTCGTGTATTTCCCTCGCTGGGCTGACGTGGACGACTACGATCCGAATGATGTACCTACATTCAATCTCAGCTCTTCCCAGAACGCCCCTGCTGCGAAAACGAAAGTCACTCTGAGTGTTGGTGCAACTGGGATTTTGGACAAACGTGGTCGTTTCACTGTACCTGCGAAATACGTTCGTTCAATTGACCTTCGCCCCTACTCGCAAGTTACTTTCGATAACCAGAATGGTGTAATCACCATTCGCAAGGCCGATGCTGCTGACATCAAGAGTGCCACGGTTGATAAGTACTTCAACATTCGAGTTCCTCGCCGTGAATTCGAAAATGCATTCAACAAGGTGCCAAGCGATTCCGAGTTGAAGATTGCTTCGAAAAATGATCCTGTGTCTCCTGAAATCACACTATTCATCTAATCGAACAATCCAAACTCATCGAAGACACATAGGTTATCCTATGTGTCTTTTTTATTATCTGCCCTGACAAATTAGGATTTTTTTCTATATTTCTTGGTACAAGGTACAATATAACAACAAGGTGACCTAATGGAAATGACAACTAAGATGAAACTCATTACCGTATACATCGTGATCGGTATGGTATGGTGTATTCTGAATCTCCCCAACCTTCTTGCTAAGGCTGGCAACAACACATGGAAGGCAATTGGAATTGCCCTAATCCGCATTGCTGCTTGGCCAGCTCTCGTTGGAATGACGATTCAGAAGTTTCTAAAAACTCAAAAGGAATCTAAAGATGGACAAACAGATTCCAACGATTAATGTCAACCTGAACGAAACCGCAGGACGTGCTGTTATTGCAATTGCAGTATCGGTAGTTCTGCTCTCTCTTTTCCGACTCATCCGATTCATTGGAGGTGAACATGAAAAAGCTTGAGAAAGCACTGATGGTAGCAGAGAAAGAACATGCGAATCAATCGTATGATATTTTTCCTTACATGTATCACATCCGCATGGTCGTTAAGGCGGCTCAGGATATCGGATATGACGAAAGCATTCAGGTTGCATGTGCTTTGCATGATGTGATGGAAGATGGTGGTATTTCGTACAGCGATATCAAGCGGTACTTCGGCGAAGAAGTTGCTGAGATCGTGTTTGCGGCTAGTGATGAAAGCGGTCGCACCCGGAAAGAAAAGAAAGCCAAGACCTATCCCAAGATTCGACAGAACTGGAAAGCAGTTGCTGTGAAACTGTGTGACCGTTATGCTAACATGAGTCACTCGATTGAGTATGGACATAGTATGGCTGGGGCATACAAGAAAGAACATGCTGATTTCAAGAATGCTCTCTACAATCCCGATCATCCCCAAGGTGAACTCAATGTGGCATGGAATCGCATTGAAGATCTGATGAAAGGAATGGATTGATAATGAAATGGATTGATCCAACCATAATTCCAGACATTCGGAGAGACTACTCCGATGTCTGTTATTTTCTATCAGACAATGATCTCGATGAAGTCTGGCGAATTTGGTTAGGCGAAACGACCACCACAAGTGCAGTCGCTCGTGCACATCCGGCTAATATGCCATATTTTGAGAACGTTTTGCGTGGATATATGAGTAATGTAAAAGGTATCCAGATTCGGAATCGAAAAGAACTGAGAGCTGCTAAGAATAAGCACAAAGGTTACAAATGATTAACCAGATATCATGTGGTAATATTGCAATCAAGTTCAAACGAATTCATTGCACTGTTACAAAAACAGGTCCTTGTCAAATCTGCGGTAAGACCAGTAAACGTACTCGGACATTTGAAGAACATGTTAGTTTCTTCAATTGTAATGAAGACGGTAGTCAAAAAACGGCTGATGAAATAAAAGCTGAAATCGAAATCAAATCAGAAGACTGGAAAAATGAACCTATTTTCCATCAAAAGTGTCTGAAAGATTCAATTCGAAAGAAGTTGGATGAAGCGGGACTGAACTATAATGAAGAAAGCGATTGTTTCGATGTATATTATGGCATCCGATGGACTCTGGCATGTAAGTATTATTTCGAGACCGGAAGCTGGCATTTTAACTTGACTCAACACACTGGCACAATCGATGAATTTATCGTGATGTTCAAAGAGCACATGGCACCAAGTCAAGTCTCTCTTGCAACAGTCAAGCCTACCGTACATGCTAGGTTCGAAGACTATGGACTTAAGAAAAAAGTTCATCTCGAAATGTGGGTACATCAGATGGATGGCGAATCTAAGGTCGAATTGAATGGTATTGGTGATACCAAACAAGATGCTGTGAATGCGGCTATGGCGACGATTCCTTCATTGATGGGCAACATCGAATCATATGAGTATATCGAGGCTGCAAATGGCAAATAAGAATGTTGACTTTGAGAGTATGGCTTCGGACATTATGTTTTCGAAAACTTCCGAACGGAAGCTTATTGAAAAGTTTGGGGTGGAGTATAGAAAAGGAAAAGGATTCTCGGATCTTCAACATGCTATTCGGAAAGGATTAAAGAATGGCATGGGAAAAACTGAATTCGAACTTGGTATGATAGAAATCTATCTCAAGGATGTATTCAAGACAAAATCCGTTTTTCCTGTAGATTCGCATCCAAAAGAAAAAAAATCAACAAAATGAAAAAAGTTTATTGACAAGTGAGATTATTAATCTATATTTGTTATTAACAAAGCTGAGAAGATCGGCAACAAACAAATTTTTTGATAAGAGGTTTACATTCAATGTTCAACGCAACTACCATAAGCACCATCATCCGCACAGCGGATATCGCAGCGACCACAGCAGGTCGTGGTGATATGGTTATTGGTGGCGGAGTAGGCGGGGTAATCTAGCGAGATTGAATTTAAGGAAACTGAAAATTCAAACCCTGCTGGAAGCAACCAGCGGGGTTTTTGTTTTGCAGAATGGGAGATGTGTAGTCCCCAAGGTGGAAGCCCACCAACTACGCAAATTATGGGTCATTAGCTCAGTTGGTAGAGCGTCTGATTTGCAATCAGAATGTCATGGGTTCGATTCCCATATGTATCCACTAGAGTTTTTATATGTGATCGCCTAGTTAACAGACGGGAACTAATATATGAAACTCAATATGCCGATGTAGCTCAACTGGCAGAGCAACTGATTTGTAATCAGTAGGTTGTAGGTTCGATTCCTATCATCGGCTTAGCGGGATAGAGCAGTTGGTCAGCTCGTCAGCCTCATAAGCTGAAGGTCGATGGTTCAAATCCATCTCCCGCAATAACCTTGACTCAGTGCAGTCGGGTGATGTTTGACAAGTTGGAAATGTAAAGTTGGATCGTTAGTGTGAATTGGCAACACGATACCCTTGCAAGGTGTAGCTACCAGTTCGAATCTGGTACGGTCCAGTATATGCTGCTGTCGCCTAGTTGGTATGGCACTAGTTTTGTAATCTAGCTGGGTAACTCCCATTGCAGGTTCGAATCCTGTCAGCAGCTTATGTGTAGTTTGAATATATCATCCACTTTTATAAACTATTAGTGGTTATTATATTCGAGGTACATATGATAAAAATAACACGAGATGAATATGAAGTGAATCCAGTTTTCTGTAAACAATGTGGTGCTCCGTTAAGTTACGAGCGGAAGCGATACACGTTCTGTAATAGTAGTTGTGCTGCATCCTTTAATAATAAAGGTGTCCGTAGAGTGAAACCGAGTGGTAAATTAAAAAAATCCATTTGTGTTGAATGTGGATGTGAATTTGATGTAAATCGGAATAGTAACGGAAAATACTGTTCAAATAAATGTCAACAAGATCATCAATATCAGCGAAATATAGAAAATTGGAAACATGGTGTTGTAAGTAATGGTATTCACATTCCTTCATTTATTAGAAAATATTTATTTGACCTCAATGATAGTAAATGTCAGGAATGTGGATGGGGTCGGGTACATCCGATAACAGGAAATATACCATTACAGATATATCATATTGATGGTGACTGCACGAAGCATGCCATCGATAACCTTAGATTGTTATGCCCTAATTGTCATACAATGACCCCAACATATGGGAATTTGAATAATGGTAACAGTAAACGTATTCATCGACGTAAACAAAAATAAGGAGCTGTAGCTCAATTGGTCAAGAGCATCCCGTTGTCAGCGGGAAGGTTGCGGGTTCGAGTCCCGTCAGTTCCGTATTTTACAGCAGTGGCCACTGCTGTAAGAGAACATCAAGTATGTAGGTGCATATGCTTGCTTGGTGTCAGCATTGTAGTTTAACTGGACAGAATGGCCCCGGCGAAGGGGTTGGTTCGGGTTTGAATCCTGACGGTGCGATAATATGCTGGTGTAGCTCAATTGGTAGAGCAACGCACTTGTAATGCGTAGGTTGTAGGTTCGATTCCTATCTCCAGCTTAACATCTGAATGACAAGAGGAACTATCGCTGTCCGGTGCAATGCCAGACAGAGGAACTTCAGGGCATCATTGCTTAAAGTAGGAGGCATCGCCGTTTACACTACCGAGGATGCAACACAAACAGACCGAGAAGGTGAGCAATTCTGTGAGGTCGGGTTGTGGCTAAGATAGATGATAGTATAAAACAGAACTATGGGTACGCTCAGTCGTTTGGATGTAAATTATGCGGATGTAGCTCAACGGTTTAGAGCATCTCGTTGCCAACGAGAAGGTTGTGGGTTCGAATCCCATCATCCGCTTATCCATAGGTAATGTATGAAACATTTACCCGTAGGTCGTGGAAAGCTGCCCCGTCAGCCACGTAAAAAATATCGAAGGGGTCATGGGGAATGGGCATGGGACCCACTTGATACTTGCAATATCGAGCACAGAACGATTCGATTTCGTTATTCTCCACTTGCGGGGTGTTGTAATTGGTAACATTCTAGGCCCATAACCTAGAGAAGCAGTGACACTGTGTTGTGGGTTCGAGTCCCTCCTCCGCTCCCATTTGCTGGGATATGACACTGGGAAAGACTAGACCAGCAGTGTGCTCTGCCCTTCATGTCGAAACCATGGATGGATACAACAAGTAATTAGGTTACTTGATGATAACAACAGCAAAAACGGACAGCGGTTGCAAACGCCTAGTTCAAGTCCCGTGATGATGTTACTTTGGTCATCAATATGCGGATATAGCCTAATTGGTAAGGCACCTGATTTCCAATCAGACGGAGGAAACTCCATTGCAGGTTCGAGTCCTGTTATCCGCTTCAAAAAAACCAGTGAAATGCGACTATGATGTAGTGGTAACATGTGACACTTCCAATGTCTTCTCCTCGGTTCGAATCCGAGTAGTCGCTTAACAAATAACTGAAGGATAGCATCATGGCTAAGAAGAAAAAAGTAAATTTCGACATAGTTGGAGTTATGGAAGATGGAAGGAAAGTGGTATCGGGAGTATTTCAAGTCTTCGACACGTGCGGCCTTCCATTGGATATTGTCTTCGACTTGTGCGATCAAAAAAATATGATACCCTCATGGATTCATTTCTATGATGATGCTATCAAACAGGGATGGTCTGAAAAGACTATTCTCACTCGATTGGAAACTAATGTGTCAGATGTATACGGAAAACCGTTCTGGCAAGAAGTTGAAGAGAGATTAAAAAACTATATTGCTTCCAAAGAGTAATGTAAATACGCCGATGTCGCATAGTGGTCAAGTGCACTTCCTTGGTATGGAAGATTATCGTAGGTTCGAATCCTATCATCGGCTTAACATGTTTATCAACAAGAAGGAGGTGCATATGCCGTACAGACAGTGCACACTACAGAGAACCAAGGAATTAGGAGATTCATTGTCAACTACCGTCTCTTACATTCCTTCTAAATTGTCAGTAGTTGGTAAGTTCGTTGATATCAAGGAACCCGATGGCTCATGGAGAGCATGGCAGGTTATCACTGCGGGTGAAGAAATTTCGGATGAACTTGCAAAGAAAGTGCAGGAAAAATATCACGATGGTTGGGGAAGTCTTGACATGCCCCGCAGACGTGGTCAGCACAAGTAAAGAATAAGGAGATCACTTCGACAGGTTATTACTCCACATAAAGAAACCTGTTACTATCGGCGTGTAGCTCAGTTGGTTTAGAGCAACTCCCTTACAAGGAGAAGGCCGTAGGTTCGAATCCTACCTCGCCGACTACAATATGGGGACACATGTTCCGGGGTGGCGAATGATACTGGCAGTATCGTTGTGATGGGTTCAACTCCCATTGTTTCCACTATAAACTATGGTTGTTTCAACCAAGGAATAGAAATGGAGTATTATGTGATTGGATTGTACATCCTTGTTGGAGTAGTTGCTTTACTTGGATTGTATAACAAGATTAGAAGTGTGAAAGAAGCGAGAAAAAAGGATGATGAACTCAGAAAACAACTGAAGTATCACAAACGTCCAGCAGCCGCATCGTTTTATACTGACAAAAAGATTAAATAATCATGCCCGTGTAGCTCAATTGGATGAGCACCACGCTACGAACGTGGGATACGCAAGTTTGATGGGGGTTCGAATCCCTCCACGGGTACTATATATGCCTCATTAGCTCAACTGGATAGAGCGGCGGTCTTCGAAACCGCATGTTGTAGGTTCAGGTACTGATGATATTATAGGCACGTAGCACAATTGGTTAGTGCGTCACTCTGATACGGTGAAGGTTAGTGGTTCAAGTCCACTCGTGTCTACTTTCATATATATGAAAAATAAATCTCCACCGATATAAATTAATTAGTATAGGGAAACATGGAGATTTGAATAATGAGTAATTCATATGCGTATGTAAAAACTTTTCGGAGAAATATTTCACACGGGATGAAATACTATATGATATGTCAAATAAATTAACAAAAAAGATATTTATTCAAAATATGGTATTGGAAAGGATCGATTCAATACATTATGTAAATATCATAATATTACCTATATCATAACATAAGTGATATGGCGGTGACTGTTGTGGTACAGACCTTGATCTCATAAGTCAGGGGCGAGGGTTCGAGTCCCTCCACCGCTACTAAAAATGTCTATGCCTGAAAGGGTCCCTCATTGTCACGCTAGTGGATAAATAGACAGCATGTTGATACATTTGGTTGCAAACAAAGTACATCAGTCGTGACACCATTTTTACGCCCCTGTAGTTTAGTGGTAGAACATTTGTTTCGTAATCAAATGACGGGGGTTCGATTCCCTTCAGGGGCTTATCATTTCCAACTTATATAAATAAAAAGCTCCTCGATCTGAGGAGCTTTTTGTGTTTATTGTGTATGCATTATAGATTATAGATGTCCACCATTACACCATGACAGATAATCACCAGATACTGCAATGGGAAGTGATATCAGTGGAAACTATGGTGGTGATGGTAGAGGATACGGTAACACATTCTATGGCGGAAATCCATATGGTGAATCACGTGATCGTATAAAAGCTTCCAGTGGAAAAAAGCATATGCACTATATAGTACAAGTCTAAGCATGTGTGATTCTTTCGAATAATTTTCCCCAGAAATTCCCCAAGTTTTGTATATTTCCTCTTAATCTAAGAGAAGAAGTATGAAATTCAGTTTGATAACCCCCAGTCATAGACTGACCCACATTCACGAGCTATACGAGACCATCAAATCACAGACCTATGAGAATTGGGAGTGGATTCTATATTTGAATGGTGATGCTGTTCAAGATCAAGTACATCTACCCGATGAACTAAGAAATGATTCACGGGTTCGCATTGCTACAGATAAAAGTGGTAATACGAATGTTGGATATCTGAAAAACAAAGCATTCAGATTAGGTAAAGGTGATATCCTAATTGAAATGGATCATGATGATTTGTTGACTCCGAACTGTTTGGAAAAACTTCATGAAGCATATCAGGATGAAGAAATCGGATTCGTGTATTCTGATAATGCTAAACTACCAATGAATGGTCAGTTTACCCCTTACAATGCTGCATGCGGGTGGACATATGAAATGTTCAATTGGAAGAATAATCGTCCTCTATACCATATGCATTCATTTGAGCCGAGTGCGGCTGCAATGGCATTCATTTGGTACATGCCAGATCATGTTCGATCATGGCGAAAGAAAGTTTATCATAACGTGGGTGGACATGACCCATTGTTATCGGTTCTTGATGACCAAGATCTGATCGTAAGAACGTATCTTAAAACCAAATTCAAGTTCATCAATGAAGTATTGTACATTTACCGAATCACTGGTGAAAATACTTGGTTGGAACGAAATCAGATCATTCAAACCGAAACGGTGAACATGTTTCATCGTTATGGACAGAAACTTGCTGAGCGTGATGCTGAATTGAATGGATTGCGTTTATTGGATATCGGGGGTGGTATTGATGGTCGCAAAGGATATGAGACCGTTGATATGGAAGGTGCTGATATCATTTGTGATTTGAATGATGGTATTCCAGTTCCTGATAATTCAGTTGGTGTAATCAATGCATCTCATGTATTGGAACATTTGAAAGATCCTCTCAAATCAATGACTGAAATTTATCGAGTGTTGGCCGATGGTGGTTGGGCATTCATCGATGTTCCATCAACTGATGGTAGAGGTGCATGGATGGACCCAACTCATGTATCGTTTTGGAACCAAAACTCATTTCTGTACTATACTCGACAATCACAAGCTCGATATATCAGAAATAATACAGTTCGATTTCAAGATTTTCGGTGTCAAACCTACTTCCCCGGTAAGTGGTGGCAAGATAACAACATTCCAGTTGTCACTGCGTGGTTACGGGCAATAAAAAGTGATAAACGGAGGCCCCATTTAATCCATATTTAATACGAGCCGAGTTTATAACAAAAGCAAAAACACAATGATCGTAGTGGTTCTTATAAACCACTTGCACCGCCACAGAGAGAGTTTGAATATTTAAGGAGAAAACATGCAACAAGAAATTTCCAAAGAAGTCTGGAATCACAACTATCGAGCACCCAAAGAGAAGACCCTGAAAGATACATGGGAACGTCAAGCACGAGCCGCTGCAAGTGCTGAGAAGCCTGAAAAACAGGAAGAGGTATACCAAGACTTCTTATGGTTGTTGAGTGATTTTAAGGCTATCGCTGGGGGTCGAATTACGGCTAATCTGGGCGTAGAAGGTCGTGAGGGAACAACCCTCATGAATTGCTTCGTTCACAACCCACGTGACATTGGATATAAAGACCCCGATAGCATTAGGGGTATCTATGATATGTTGAAGGCACAGGCTCAAACCTTGAAGTCCGAAGGTGGATATGGAATGAACTTCTCTTGGCTTCGCCCAAATGGAATGTACGTTCGAGGTATCGCTAGTCGTACTCCGGGTATTGTGCAGATCATGAGTCTGTGGAATCAGAGTTCGAGTGTTATCACTATGGGTAGTGATAAAATCCTTGGTGATCTACGTCCAGAAGAAAAAAAGAAGATCCGCAAGGGTGCTCAGATGGGTATTCTTGAAATTTGGCATCCTGAGATTGAAGATTTCATAGATGCTAAATTGGTGGAAGGTCGCCTTAACAAGTTCAATATTTCTGTCGGTATTACAGAAGGATTCATGGACGCTGTTGAGAAGGATAAGAAGTGGGCACTTAAATTCCCTGATACCGAATGTCCTGAATATGAACATGAATGGTTTGGTAATATCAAAGAATGGGAAGATAAGGGTCTTCCTGTGAAGATATACAAACGAATTCCTGCACGTGAATTGTGGGATAAGATCATGAAAGCAACTTACACCCGCAATGACCCCGGTGTATTGTTCCTCGACATCGCAAATAAACTTAACCCATTTGCATATGGGGAAGAAATTGCTACCACTAATCCATGTGGTGAAATCGCAATGTCTACTGGTGTTTGTAACTTGATGTCTATCAATCTGGTTAAGTATGTCATCAGAGATGAACATGGAAATCGTTTCTTCGATTATGCCAACTTCCGCAAGGCTGTTACATTGGCCGTTCGTTTCTCCGATAACATCAATGACATTAGTCGTGCTCCTCTTGAAGAATATAAGGATTCAATGACAAGCAAACGCCGTATTGGTATTGGTGTGCTTGGTCTGGGTTCTCTGCATTACATGCTGGGGGTTCGATTCGGTTCCGAAGAATCGTTGCAATTTATTCAGGATGTGTTCCAGTGTAAAGCTGAAACCGAAATTCTCGCAAGTGCAAAGCTTGGTAAGGAAAAAGGTTCATTCACGCAGTTCAAAGCTGATGAATATTTCAATACATACTGGTGGAAAACATTGGATGTGTCGGATGAATTTAAGAAGAATATTGAGACCATTGGCTGCATGCGTAACTCACACAGAAGTGCAAATGCTCCTACTGGTAACATGTCCATCTATGCAGGTGTTGTTTCTGGTGGTATCGAACCCGTTTTCATGAGAGAATATACTCGGTGGTCTATCGTACCTGAAAGAGATCGAGCAAAGCTTAAAGAAAAAGGACTGACATTCCCTGAAGCCACTCAAGGTGAATGGTTTGAAACCGATGTATTCAAGTTTGCTAAGCGTGGAACTGATTCCATCCTTCGTGGAACGTTCGAAGGTGTCAACTATGAGATTGATAAAGGCCGTGGCCTTGTTAAGGCTTCTCAAGTTGTCGATTATGGTTGGGAATATGTACAGGCTAATTTCAGTGAAGCTGAAATCAAGGAAATGGATGCACGTGGTGTATTCGCTACTACTCTTGATTTGACTGTGAACGATCATATCAATACGTTGGAAATCATTGCCAAGTACACTGATATGAATAGTTCCAAGACCGTAAACCTTCCTAATGATTATCCGTATGAAGAATTCAAGGATCTGTATACGAATGCATGGAAGGCTGGCATCAAGGGCATCACCACATATCGTGATGGAACCATGACTGCGGTTCTCGAAGCAAAACAGGAAACCATTGAACGGAAGGAAGAACTTGAAAACATTTTCTCCGATGCGAAAGATGATGTGATTCTTGAAGATGTCAAATTGCCTAACGAATATTACAGTAAGGGTATGGTCATTCGTGATAACAACAAGAAGAAATGGTATGTGAACATTGCGTTTGCCGATGCGGGTCTTACTCGTCCATTTGCAATCTTTGTTAATACGAACTCTAAGGAAACCAACGAAGTTACTGAAGATACCATCAACAGTATGATGAAGTTGGCTCGAAATGTCAACATCAAGAAAGAACTTGTTGATGACCAGCTTGAGAAGTACAATGGTCAGACCAATGTTACTAAGATTGCTCGTAGTATCGGATTCCTTCTTCGACACAATGTTCCTATCATCAATATCGTTGATGTTCTCGATGAAGGGAACTATCCACTGTACTCCTTTACCTTCCATATCAAGCGACTGCTCAAGCAGTATATCAAGGATGGTACTGAAGTTCAGGGCAAAAACAGAAAATGTCCTCAGTGTGGGGGTACTATGATTTTTAATGAGGGCTGTATCCTCTGCAAAGATTGTAGCTACTCACGATGTGGATGATTGTATAACCACAATCTTAACATAATTTACATCCTCTTTATAAACTATTATAAAGAGGATTTTTTATTATGATTATATGCAAGATATGTAATGCTGAATTCAAAACAAATGCTGGTGGTGATCTCACTAAACATTTGATGAATGAGCATGAACTGACTATGAAAGACTACATTGTATTAACTGAATATGATGGTAATGCTCCTATATGCGAATGTGGATTTTGTAACGATGAACCTGAATTCTATCGTGGAAAATTTAAGCAATATGCAAAAAACCATACATCGGCACTATGGTATCAGGATAACTATATTAAAATACATGGTAATCCGACTTGCGAGGAATGTGGTAAAATTGTCGAATTCAGAAAAGGACGAAAAGTATTTCCTCGATTCTGTTCTACTGTGTGTTCGGGGACCCATAATAAAGATGTCATTATTGAAAAAATGCAACCAAAAATAGCAGAATTACATGCCGATCCTGAGTATAGAAAAAAAGTTTCGATCTCGATGCGTAAACGATTTTTAGATCCATCATATCGGGCTGCTCATATTGACCGCACAACTCAATGGAACCAAAGCGAACAAGCTAGATGTATAAAATCAATTAACTCTCGTAAAATGTGGTCAGATGAGACATTTCGGGCCAACCAAAGTAAATTGATAAAAAAAGCTACCAATAAACCAAACGAGAAGAAGCGGCGTAGTAAACAACAGAAAGCCAATTGGAGAGACCCAGAACTCCGACCTAAATATATTAATGCATTACTTAGCGTGTCGAAAAAATTTTCTAAAACACATTTGCGTATTACAGATCAGCTCAATTTGCGGGATCTTGGATTCTTGGGTGAACAGACCGTGAATCGATACTCAATTGATGAATTGCACATTGAAAAGAAAATAGCAGTTGAGATTAATGGTGATTATGTCCATGCTAATCCCAAGTATTATGCAGCGGATGATATCATTCGGTTACCGGGATCATCATATACCGCCGCCGAAAAATGGGATAATGATGAACAAAGACGAATAAAGCTAGAACAGATGGGCTATACCGTATTTGTTATTTGGGAAAGTGATGATATTGAGGTTATTCGAGAAAAATTGGATAAACTACTAATATAGAATTTTCTTGATTGACAAAACATAAAAGTTTTCTATATTCCTATACATTAAGCGTCATAATAGATTTTTTATTAAAAAGATAAAAAGTTGATTGACAATTGTGATTTTAAATCTATATTTATTATCACAATGATAAAAACAATGCAAAGGA
>Ga0172381_10002856_pt1 | contig 18659 bp, 18 predicted proteins | sample Leawel6488metaG_FD_119754 | JGI IMG/M metagenome (GOLD analysis project Ga0172381, IMG submission 119754) | Leachate microbial communities from a municipal landfill in Southern Ontario, Canada - Leachate well 64-88 metaG | ecosystem: Engineered > Solid waste > Landfill > Unclassified | place...
AGATAAAGAGCCAGATAGAGGGAATACCGATCCAAAGTTAGGGCCTCATAGATCATATTATTTATTCTGTTATTAGTCAATTATGGGTCGCTCAAGGTCCATTGATTATTGCCCGCAAGGCGGTGATGTGAATTATCTTATCTTTGTATCTAATGATGCTTTGCTGGAAATGTACTTGCTGATAAGTACCTTCTGCTCTGCAAATTGCCTATAAAATCTATTATCGAAATCACAATTCGAACTGGAGGTCTATTTAAATACTATTGCGTGACTATCTGTCTACTATTAGGAGTATAAATCACTCAAACTTAAGTTTTCCTTAATAAGCGCGGATTGTTTGAAAAACAATGCAATGCTTATTTTAATCATCAAGAAAACTTCACCTGTGCAAGTCCCAGGACCGTTGGTCCAGTGATTGCAGAATTTGCAGAGATCGACCATTCCTGGATTGAGTATCAATGTTCTCAAAAGGTGTGCAAATTGACCCCCGATAATTCTATAAAAAAGGAACTGACTCCCCTTCAGTTCCACGTGACCCAGCAATGCGGCACAGAGCCGCCTTTCCAGAACGAATTCTGGAACAACAAGAAGGCGGGCATTTATGTGGATGTGCTGTCCGGCGAACCGCTGTTTTGCTCGTTGGATAAATTCGATTCAGGAACCGGCTGGCCCAGCTTCACCAGGCCTTTGAAAGATGAAAACATCGTCAACAAGGTTGATAGCAGCTACGGCATGAACCGTGTGGAGGTGCGCAGCAAGAGTGCCGACTCGCACCTGGGTCATGTGTTCGATGATGGGCCAAAGCCCACGCGGCAGCGCTACTGCATCAATTCCGCATCGTTGCGCTTTATCCCCGCAGATGACCTGGAAAAAGAGGGCTATGGAGAATATGTGAAGCTATTTGAAAAACCTACGGCTCCGGAAAAGGCGGATTCAGATCTCCAGACTGCTACCTTTGCCGCCGGCTGTTTCTGGGGCGTTGAATCCCTTTTCCAAAAGGTCAAAGGCGTGGTGGAGACAACCGTAGGCTATACGGGCGGGACTTCTCCCGATCCTACCTACCGCCAGGTCTGCACAGGTATTACCGGTCACGCCGAAGCACTGCAGTTAAAATTTGATCCCCTTGTCGTATCCTACGAAGAGCTGCTCTCTTTATTCTGGAGGATGCATGATCCCACCACACCCAACTGCCAGGGCCCAGATGTGGGCACGCAGTACCGTTCTGCCATCTTCTACCACAATGAGGAGCAGAGGAAGGCAGCAGAAAGGTCCAAAGAGGAGTTCGACCGCTCCGGAGTCTACATAAACAAATCAACAACCCAGATCGTTCCCGCCTCGATTTTTTATCCGGCGGAAGAGTACCATCAGGACTATTTTGAAAAGCAGGGCGGGGGAGCATGTCATATTTTAAGGAAGAAATAGCAGGGATGGACTAGAGTGCAGAGCAGCGCCTGGTGCCGGTACTGGGCGAGCCTTCACTTTATCGCTTCATCTCTTTAAATCCAATGGAAAAGTATTTGTCATTATGATTTCATAATAGTTTCTGATGTTCCTAAAACCTATCTCAATGGGACCAATAATTGTTCTGGCAATTTTTTTGGCAACCTCTGCTGTGGAGGCGTCCCAGACAAATGGTCCTGTATCGTATGCGTCCCATTCTGGAACCCCCTCCATTATAAAGGATGAAGTTTTCATCGCCAAGGAGAATGGAACCCAGGTGGAGTGGCGGCATATAGTCTTGAAAGGCAACAACACCCAGATCGGCATGGCCCAGGCTGAGATCGCTCAGAGAGATTATGGAGTCAAATCCCTGAAAAGATATGCAGATCCAGTCTATGGCAAGGCCAGACAGACCTACATGGAGAGGAACTATCCCGTGATGAGGGAGAGGATGAAAGGCATAGCCATGGCCTATGGGCTATCTCCAGACAATGACTCATTCGATACCAACACTTTATCCTACGATATGGGGTCTATTGCCTGCTCCATGATCTACTTCCCGCCGGAGACGACAGCAAATGGCCATGCCATAACCTCGAGGAACCTTGAATGGTACCTGGTTCCCATGGATTTATACCTGAATAGGACGGAGAATGCGAACGGAAATAGGACATCCACCAGGAACTTCTTATTAGAGATCTATCCAGATCAGGGATACTCGACTTTAGCCATTGGCACCTCTGACCTGAACATAGTCATCGATGGTTTGAACTCGGCTGGTTTGGGTATATCTTTGCTGGTGGATGAAGGGATGGAACCGGTCCTGAAGATGCCCCTTTCCGGTGATAGAAACAGCGGGATAATGAGTGCACAGATGACCCGGCTTGTCCTCGATACTTGCAGGAGCGTGGAGGAGGCAAAGATAGCTTTCCTGGCCAACAAAGAGTACTTCCCAATGGCGGGATTGCATTACATGGTCTATGACAGTCAGGGAAATTCTGCGATAATCGAATGGAACAGGACTGACGGGAACCTGTACTTCACAGACGGCAACAGTAGTAAGCCCAATATCATGACCAATCACCCCATGTTCATATTCTCCAAGTACACTTCGAAGGACCTGCTAAGAGATGGGCTGGTTCCGTTTGATGATACATACGACACATTTAATCGCTACGTGAGGCTCGATAATTTCACCAGCAGCCATATGGGCAAATTTTCTGAGGAGGATGCAGCCGCAGCGCTTCGCGAGGTCTTCGCCAACAAGATGGTAATGGTCGAGGGGGCCACAAAACCACTTCCGATAAATACAATATATAATGCCATCTTGGACTTGAACGAAAGAAGTCTTAATGTGAAGTTTTACCTCAAGAATGGGCCTGTTGATCCAGAGACAAACGAAAATACTTTGGTCTTCACTCCCTACATGACCTTTAAGATGAACGATTCAACTCAGCAATAGTGAAGGGCCGATCCGGATCTTCCAATTTTTTTAGCGCATTGCCCCGTAGTCATTTAACTTATTCAACTGTTCTGCATTTATACTCCTGCATAAAATTTTGCACTGGCAAAGATCTCTTGCAGCTTATCTTCAGAGATTCCGGTCAGATCTTCCTGCTTGATCCATCCTTCGTGCAACAGTCGGCCAAAGACAGAGCGCAGTACAGAGTAACGATAGTCATACTTCTCATCAGTCTCCTTGCGCTTCTCTGTCAGGTAGGTATGGAGTCTCCATAGATCTGTCGAATTCTCTATCTCTGCTGCCATTTTGCGGACGTTATCTGAGATCGCTTTACACTCTCGATTATAGGCGGCCCTGTAAGCTTTTCTTGCTATCTCCTTCTCACTTTTTGACCATTCCTTCTCGTTTGGTGCCATTCTTATTTCCTCATGCCCCAATCAAACCTCCTGCTTAAATACCTCCACCAGCGAGTCTTTGGCCTTCTTCATCACTTCTGTGGGGCAGGTCTTGTAGGCCCGCTGCAGCGGCTCTATCGCCCTAACATCTGCAATTTCTCCCAAGCTCCAGGCCGCCCAAGCTCGCATCTCCTCGTCATCCTGTCCGAACATGATCTCCACCAGGGGTTCCAGTGCTTTGTTATGGCCGATCTCACCAAGGGTTGTAACGGCAGTGTAGCGAACCTGCCAGTCCTGGTCCTGCAAGGCCCGCATGGCCATATCGCAGGCAACTTCGCCCTTTACCTTGCCCAGGGATTTTAGTGCCTCGCACCGGACGGCACTCTCATCATCCTGCAAAGCCTGGGCCAGACAGCCCAAAGCCTCATCGCAGGCCACCTCTCCCATGAAGGCTGCTGCTCTGCGCCTAACCTCTATTTCCTCATCATGCATCAGCCTCGCCACATCAGTCAGAGATTCCCGGTGCCCTATCTTGGCGAGACCCGTCACGGCCATGCCCCGGACCTCGGGCTCGGCATAGCCCAGGAGATCACGCAGAGCCTTGGTCGCTCCCAGCGTGCGCAGCGCCATTGCCGCTCTCAGACGAACATCTTTGGAGCTGTCCCGTTTCATAGCCAAAACCAGTGCGGGGACCGCTTCCTGGCTCCGGATAGCTTCCAGGGCGGCGGCGCACCATTCGCGAACCACGTGATCAGGATCGCTCAGCATGGCCCGGCAGAGCGGCTCTACTCCACCGGGGCTGCCGATCTTTCCTAAAATCCAGGCGGATTTATATCTCAGATCTGAGAACTCACCCGTCTCCAGGGCAATGGCCGTCTGATCCACGGCGGCCTCTCCCAGATTCACCAGGGCCCATGCCGCCTTCTGGCGTTCGAAGTAGTCATCACTCTTGCCGAGCATTTCGATCAGTTCACGAGCCTTATCCATGCTGAATTGTTCGGGCATGCAGTCATTTAAGCTTTATCGGTAAGAGGAAGGAACTGTATAAGATGGAGGAACGGGCAAATAAATAGGATTAAATCTGTGTGTGGGTTAGCCATCAACTGGAATGGATAGATCGTAAAGAAAAAAGCAGATCGGGAAAGAATTATGGGATATCTCTTTGGGCCGGTGCTCTCTCGTCGCCTGGGCCTGTCCATGGGTGTGGACCTGCTCAAATACAAGACCTGTAACCTGGATTGCGTTTACTGTGAGTTGGGCCGCACCGCCTGCAAAACCTCCCGCCGGGATCGTTTCGTGCCCCGGCAAAAGGTCTTAAAAGAGATCGAACTTAGACGGAACGAGCCATTCGACCACATCACCTTTGCCGGATCGGGAGAGCCGACGTTGAGCCTTGATCTGGGCGAGATCGTGGCCCGAGCCAAGGAGATAGTCGATTCACCAGTGGCAGTGATCACCAACAGCACGCTACTCTCCAACCCTGCGGTTCGAAAAGAGGTCGCGGCTGCGGATGTGGTTCTTCCTTCGCTGGATGCCGCCAGCCAGACGGCTTTTCAGGCCATCAACAGGCCGGCACCGGGCCTTTTGGCCGCAGAGATGATCCAGGGCTTAAAGGACTTTAGGAAGGAATTTTCCGGCGAGATCTGGCTGGAGGTGATGCTGGTGAGGGGCATAAACGATCACGAGGCAGAATTGATCGCACAGGCGGCGGAATCTACAGAGCCGGATAGAATCCAGCTCAACACTGTGGTCCGGCCGCCGGCGGAGCCGGTAGAAGCTTTGAGCGAGGAGGAGATGCAAAGGATGCTGGAGATATTTCCCGGTGCCGAGCTGATACCCGACTGGGACTGGAGCGTTCCCGCCCGGATGCGGGAAAGGCTGATAGATCTTCTCTCCGGCAGGCCCTGCACGCTGGAGGAGATAAGCCAACAAATGGAAATTGAGGGAAGCGATGCCATCAAGTACTGCAAGATCCTGGAGAAGGACGGCCTGATATTCAGAAGGCTGCATAGCGGCAAGCTCTATTTTCATGCAGTCGAAAAAGACGACAATCGATGATATTAATTAATTGAGAATAAAATTATAAATAATAATAGTTATAACTATTGTTAAGCAAATCGTATTAGCCAATTGCATGCTAACAAGCGGAATGACTCATATGACAGAACAGAACAATAATTGCGATTCATGTGCCCAGAAGGGCTCCTGCAAGGATCAAAGCGATGGACAAGAGTGCACGTGCAAAGTCGATCGCATGGCCAAAATAAAACATAAGATCATCATCGCCAGCGGTAAGGGTGGTGTGGGCAAGAGCACCGTCTCCGTCAACTTAGCCCGCGCTTTGCAGATGAGGGGTCTCTCTGTGGGCATACTTGATGCCGACATCACCGGCCCGGATATCCCTAAGCTCCTGGATATAGAGGAGGCAAGGCTGCATCAGGGGCAGGATGGAATAAAGCCCGCTCTGGCTGACGGCATCAAGGTTGCCTCAATGGCTCTAATTCTCACCAGCCGCGAAACGCCTGTGGTCTGGCGCGGGCCCATGAAGATGGCTGCCATCAAGCAGTTCATCCAGGATGTGAACTGGGGAGATCTCGATTTTCTGCTCATCGACCTGCCGCCCGGCACCAGCGATGAACCGCTCAGTGTGGTGCAGCTAATTCCCGAGCTGGCGGGCGCGATAATAGTAACCACACCTCAGGAGGTCGCGCTCCTGGACAGCAGCAAAGCGGTGAACATGGTCAAGGCCATGAAGATTCCAGTGCTCGGCATCATGGAGAATATGTCGGGTCTTGTCTGTCCGCATTGCGGCGAAGGCATAAGCATCTTTGGCGCCGGTGGTGGGCAAAGAATGTCGGAGGAGATGAATGTGCCCTTCCTGGGGGCCATTCCCATCGACCCAAAGGTCTGCGCCCTGGGCGATCGCGGGCAGTCATTCGTGCAGAGCGGGACGAACGCGGGCGACAGCTTCAACAAGATAGTGGAAAAACTGCTTTCTGTCTTTAATATTATATGATCGCACTTAAGCCCAATAATATTCATATTAGTTAAATTATTTTTTTTCCCCCATCATAGCTCAAGTCATAAAGTTCTAATATATCCTGTAACATAAAAAAAGTACTATTAAGTTATCGGAGTGAGAACATGGGAAAAAATGACTTTGATGAGGACCGATCGACAAGACTCGTTTGTGCAAAATTATATGAGGGAGGATTATCAACGTGCTTTTCTATTTTAACTCAAATAAAAAAACGGCCTTTTGTTGCAAGAAGTCCTGAATTTGGTTTAAATTTGGATTTAATCATTAAACATGCGGAAAAAGCATTCACTTCTCATTTATATTTCCAATTAGCTGCCGCATTATTAATTTTATTTGGATGGTTATCATATTCGATAAATGCAACAGTTTCAATGCTTTTAATTGTTGCGGCTGTACTCGCGACTCGTGCAGATTATATATATCATCGGAATATTGCCTTAAATAATTTCTCTAGAAAAACATTTAATCCGGGGTATAATCTTAATAATTTATTGATCGATCATGGCATACTTGGTTCCGAGGAAGCAAAATCCCAGAACGTTGTAGTATTTGGTGATTATTATCCGTTCTTAGGTGCCGGAAATAAAATAAAAAATTGGAATTTTGTGGTGGATTCAACCAAAAAATCTAAAATAATCGCAAATTTTACCGAAAATTTGCCCAAAGAAATTAATATTGAAGAAATTTATAAAAATATAATCTGTGATATATCTAATAAAGAATTTCCCAATATATCCTTAAAGTATATTTTATTAGCTGACGGAAATGAATTAGATAAATCTAAATTTCTATTGCCCAAAGACAAAAGCGATCCTGTGATATCCCTTGATCAAAATTTTATCTTAGCCGAGGGGCATAAGAGTATATACAATGAATATCGGACGTATATTAAAATAGAATATTTAGACAAGATTAGGACAACCTTATTCTCAACATTTCTTAGGTTTTCCATGACCGGAAAAGAAATATTCGGAGAATGCACATTTCATGTTCTCCCTCCGATCGATGAAACCAAGTATAACATAGATCGGATCTCCCAAAATGATATTTATTTTATGTTGAGATTCGGATCAGTTACACTATTGATGCTAATTTTATCAATATTTATGATGTCATCACCACAATTAGCGTCCATGGTTTTTCTTGCATTATTTGTAATAGTATTATTGCCGCTGTTGGTCATACTAGCTTATTATATCCATGAATATATTTACAAATTTACCACAAAAGAGAGAGTTGATAGGGGAGAACCGCATAACTATGGAAAAATCAAGACATTCCGGGAAATAATTGCCAAACGTGACTACAAAAACTATTTCAGTGCACAAGATATAGTCATGATACAAAATAGTATAGAGCAAACTGTAATTAATTCAATAGCCGATCTGTTGGATACAAATGGGATCGATTCATCACTTTTGAGAGATGACGTCATGGCCTTTGTAAATCAAGGGATAATGATGTTTGGAGGCAAATTAGAGGCAGAGAATGTTGCAGTAGGCACAGGCGCTAAGATTTTCAATCAATTGAAGGAAAAAACTCAAGATTTTGCTTTATTAAAATAGCATGGCTTTATTCGATTCAGAATTAGATCTTGGAGAGGCAATGATCTGCATTCATTGCCTCAAAATCATTTTATTGAATAAAGCATGCTAGATCAGTCAGGTATATATTTAATAGTAGGTGGATGTAAAAATGAATAAGGGAATAATCGTTCAAGGAAATGCCATTTTCTCAGCAGTTAATGTTGCTGTAGGGGATAAAGCAAAGGTGATAGATAATGCGAGTGATCACAGTAGTAGTAAAGAAGAAATAATTAAGCAGCTAGATGAAATAAACCACATGCTAATGGATTGCAGAGATCATTTTGACAATGTAATCGTCCTAATTGAGGATATAATCACGATAAAGGAAGAAATGAAAAAAGAGGCTCCTGATAAAGCTGCAATTGGCACAAAAATAAATAATTTATCCTCCTCAGTATCATCAATAGCCAATATTGCAGCTGCCTTAAATACTATAAAGACCGCCATATTTAGCATCATTTGAAAAATATATATCTTATCGGGAATAGGACGATTTCTTTTTATACTGCGCTTGTGTATTTAATCACTCGATGCATCGCATACTGGTCAGCAATGACGACGGTGTTTACGCCTCCGGCTTGCAGGCAGCCGCGAAGAGCGTGCATGGCCTGGGCCAGGTAGTAGTAGCTGCGCCATCCGGGCAGATGAGCGGCGTAGGAAGATCGGTTTCAGTCTTTGAGCCGCTGCGCTATGCCCAGGTGAACTTGAACGGTTTTCAGGCCTATGCCGTCACGGGAACGCCTGTCGATTCCGTCATCATCGGCATCTTCGCCATCATGAACGGGGAGCTTCCCGACCTCGTCGTCTCGGGAATCAATGTGGGTGAGAACATCAGCACCGATACCGTCACCACCAGCGGGACCATCGGCGCTGCTCTGGAAGCAGCCAGTTACGGCATCCCCTCCATTGCCGCATCCATTCAGGTGGTAGACCAGGGCGACAAATTCGATATGCATCAAGGGGGCAAGCACAGCTTTGACGTAGCCACGAAAGTGCTGCGTCGCGTGGCCATCAAGGTGCTGGAGCACGGCCTTCCCGAGGGAGTGGATGTCCTGAATCTGAATGTGCCGGCAGATGCTACAGAGGACACGGAGATCGTCGTCACCCGCCTGGCCCGCAAGATCTTCAAGACCACGGTGCAGGAGCGCTTTGATCCGCGGGGCAGGCCCTACTACTGGATAGACGGAGAGTTGATCACCAGTGATGAGGAAGGCACCGATGTGCAGGCCGTCTATCAGGATAGGAAGATCTCTCTGACGCCGCTCACGCTGGACTCGACTGCGAGAATTGACTTCAAGCAGATTGAAGGCCTCCTTTAGTCTAAAGATATTATTATATTATCTTCTAAATCACGCCCTTGGTGCTGGGAACGCCCGTCCCCTCCCGTGCCCAGGCCTGTCGAAGGGCGAAGCCCAGGGCCTTGAAGATGCTCTCCGCCTTGTGGTGGTCGTTCTCGCCGTAAAAGCGCACGTGCAAAGTCAGCCTCGCGCCGGTACAGAGCGCGTCCAGGAATGGCTGCAGGAGCTGTACCTCAAAGTCGCCTATTCTCTCGCCCCGAAACTCTCCGGATATGACCAGATAGGGCCGGCCGCTGAAATCAAGGGCCACATCTGCCAGGGCCTCGTCCATGGGCACAGAGGAGGAGCCGTAGCGGCGAATCCCGCTGCGATCCCCAAGGCTCCCATCCAGGGCCAGGCCGATGGCTTCGCCCAGGGCTTGAGTTTTGTAAAAGCCCGGCTTCGCCTCTGCCGTCAAGTCCAGCAGAGCCGTCCGGGCAAGGGCGGTAAGCATGTGATCCAAAAATCCCGATCCGCAGCTTATTTGGGCCCTTCCTGAGCCGTCCAGGTCCAGAGCAGCATTTGCCCCGCACTCTCGAAACACTCCTTCTGCTTTGCCTTTTCTCATGTTTCTCACCTCATCTCGACCCGCTCAGGGCCTCCAGTGTCCGGCGCACGGAGAGCTTGTTGGTGTAAATTGCCGTACCAGCCACTGCTCCGGCTGTTCCGGCCTCCCGCAAGGCAAGGACATCCTCGATGGTTGTAACGCCGCCTGCGGCCACCACCGGGATACGCAGGGCCTGCACGAGGTCGCGCGTCGGCTGCAGGTTGATGCCTTTTTGCTGCCCTTCTACATCGATATTGGTAAATAGAATGGACCCTGCCCCCTTCTCCTCAAAGAGCCTGCCCAGCTCCACTGCCTTCTTTCCCAGCGTCCTCTGCCAGCCCTCCGTGGTTACGTTGCCCCTTCTTACATCCAGGGCTACCATAATCTTCTCAGGACCGTGCCGATCAGCGAGGCGAGAGACCATATCCGGATCTTTCAGGGCTGCCGTTCCCAGAATGGCTCTGTCCACTCCCAGATCCAGGATAGTCGACACATCCTCCTCAGTCCTGATGCCTCCACCCACCTGAATGAACAGGTCCAGCTTTTTCACGATTTGGCTTAAGATGGAGGCGTTGACTCTTTCTCCTAAAATGGCTCCGTCCAGATCGATGATATGCAGATGGTCCGCGCCTTCTGCCACCCAGCGCTCCGCCTGCGCCAGTGGATTGTCCAGGGCCACGACCTCTGTGCCGGGCACGCCGCCTATGAGCTGCACGCACTTGCCGCCTCGAAGATCCACCGCGGGAAAGAATGCAAAAGTCATGCGCACTGTTTTGCACTAAATAGACCTTAACCGTTTCGATTCTTCCGGGAAAAAAGAGTGCAAGGATTTTAGACTATCGCTTGCAGATTTCCAATTCCTAAATCAGACGGGCTCTGATGAATCGCGCCGCAGCTATCGCCGCGCCGAATGCAAATGGCAGCTCGAAGCCGGGCACGCTATTTTCTTTTTCATCATCGCCTGAATCTCCTTCGCCTGCCTCGCTTTCAGCGGCCTCATTGTCTTCATCATCATCGGCATAAACCGACACTGCGCATGCCATGATCATAAAGATGGCCGCGAGCAGAATTGCCAGGGTCTTCTTCATTTCTTTCACCACTAAGTAGTTCTTATTCATCGTATATTTGATTTCCCTTACTTCTATTGGGAAATATTGGATGAAACGCTATTCTCCTGATCGACCGCTTTTCCGAGGGCCTGCCCAAACGCAAATGATGTCAGCTTTTGAAAATTCAATAAGACGTCTAGCATAAAATATATATGTTTAGGTGAACACAACAGAGCAAATTAATAATGAAATCTTGAGAGGATGCTGGTTATGAAGAATATAATGCTTGTTGCCTGTGTGGCCATTTTGGGGATTCTCCTTGTTGGCGCCGGACAGGCTGAATCGATAGAAGCCGCTATTGATAATGGTTGCTATCCTAATCCTGGCACGCTCACGGTTCCAGCAGGACAAACAGCAACCAATTTTGTACTTCAGGTACTCAGTGCTGGTGTGAACTGTTATACAGGAGCGGCCATTGATGATAAGGGATGGTTTATCGCTATTGGAGACGCCAACGGGGCAAGGGTGTATGAATACTCTTACAATGTGGATCAGTATGGCAATGGGAAGAAAGAGGAGCCATACGGTCCGCTCAGCGCCCTATCTCTAAATCAAGGCGATTATGTGATTTATGTAGATGGCGGAAAAGGGGCTCATGTATTAGCTGACTATGATCTGGTTTAGATCCTCAAATAAACCATCTTTTTTTCTTCAAATCCCACCCAACTCTATCGAATTCCTAACCGACCTATCCGCAGCAACGGGTAATGGTTTTCTATCGTTTCCTGCCAACGGCCATGAAGCCAGTGTAGGAGCAGAAGAATACTCCTCTGAGGTCATCCTCCCTGAGTTCTTTCAGCCAGGCAATAGCTTCGGACATTGACAGTAAACCCAAACTCAGGGCCCTCTCCACATTTTTGGACAGGTTGAAAACCTTTTCAGCAAGGCTAAGATCAGTTACCAGTAGGGTACTTGAGCATATCTGGATATCAACCAGCCCCAACCTCTGAAAGTGCTTGTAGAGATAACGCCCAATCCACCCGCTCTTGAAGTTGTCGCACCAAAAGTCTTCCAGCTTGCGAGTGACCTGTCGGTCCCCTGACCCGATGGTGAAGGTGCCCCAATCCGGCTCGTAAGCCACGATACGGCCGTCGCTCCTGGTGACTCTTGCCATCTCGGCCAGCACCTTTTCTGGCTGCGGTATATGTTGAAGAGTCCTGTCCACCCTGGCGCAATCGAAACTCCCATTCTCGAAGCCCATTTGGCCGGCGTCTCCCAACATGAACTCTATGGCGAGGCCGAGATCTTTTGCCCTTGACCGGGCCGCCTCCACCATAGCGAGGCTTGAGTCCAGAGCCACAACTCGCCCGGATCTTCCTACTATCCCTCGCAGGGAGATCGCATCAAAACCGAGGCCACATCCCACCTCCAGGACCCTGGAACCCTCCCGGGCGCCCATGAGAATGAAGCTTTTTCTTTTGTAATCCTGAAAGTATGATAGCGAGTTCAATGTAACCAGGCAAGAGGCAAAACGTGATGGATCTGAGGAATGATCGACATCCGAGAATCCGCTGGAGAGATGATCCATAATATCACTGAATACAAAAGCTGCAATCGTGTACTTTAAACTTTGTGATCCAAAAGATATACACGGAATAAATCAAAAAGGGATCATCAAGGCCCGGATATTCCTCTGAGCATCCGGGCCACAGATAATGAAAGATACAAGATACGAGATACAAACGCGGTCTGTTCTCAGGTCTCGTAGATCCCTGCGCCCAGCCACCAGGTATCGTCTACCTTTGATACATAGCTCACCTTAGGCTCACTCTGATTGCTGATCGGGTTCTTCCATCTGTACTCATAATAGCCGCTGCCATTCATGGCAATAGCACGCATCTCCCTATTGATGAAAATTCCCTGGTCGTTTTGAATATCCAGACGGTTTGTTCCCACTTCGTTGGGCATGTAGGGCAGGCACAGAGAAGTTCCATTAAAATCCTGGGCAAAGATGTAAACATCTCCCCTTACCCAGCTACCATTGAGGTTCATGAACTCTTTTATGACACCATTCTTGCTTGTTACCAGGGCATGGCTATGGGCCTCATCCACAAACGTCTTCAGATCTTCCCTGTTGGCAGGCTTCATGGCAGATAGGTTCTGGGAGGATGACGAGTTAATGTATATCCCTGCTCCCAGCAACCAGCTATCGTCCACATTGGTGACGTAGCTGAGTTTCAGCATCTCGCTCATATTCTCTCTTGGGTTGGGGTACAGGTAGTATGTCTGCCCCGATCCGTTCCTGGCCTGCTCGATATTATCCCTGGTAATCGCAATTCCGTTGGGGTCCTTAACATCCAGCCTATTTGTGCCCAGCAGCTCCGGCCGGAAAGGAAGACTGAGAAGGTTTCCTGAGAAGTCATATGCAAATATATACTGCTCTCCTCTTACAAATTCGCCTCCAAGATCGTTGAAAGCCTCGAGAGCCTTGTCCTTGCCATTCTTCAAAGCATAGTCTTTAGCTTCATCCACAAACATCTTCAGCCTGCGCGAATCCTCGAAGCTGACGAGCGGAGCTTTGCCCGGAAGGTATATGCCTGATCCTATCCACAGGTTATCATCAACCTTGAGCACATAGAGTAGCTTGAGTTCGGTTTGCTCCTCTTGGTTCGGATTCGGGTACACATTGTAGGCAAATCCATTGCCGCGCCTTGCAACCTCCATCAAGCTATTTATCATACGCACGCCGTTGGAGTCAACCAGATCACGGTTATCTCTGCCAATCAGGCTATGCAGATAAGGATGAGCCAGAAGTGTGCCATTGAAGTCGTAGGCGAATATGTACATATCACCTTTGACAAACGCCCCAGCTGGGTCACTGAAAACCTTGAGTGCCTCATCTTTTCCATTATTCAGGGTGTAGTTTCGGGCCACTCCCAGAAAGGAGACCAGCTCAGCCTTGGCGCTGTCATTGGCGACTGGCGCCACGTAGGCGCTTTGATTCGATGCAGTCTCTGCTGCAGCACTAATCGGCGAAAATAGGCACAGAGCTAGTGCAAAGGACAGTATTATAGCAATTAATTTCATGTCAATTCCTCATAACGATATCTTAAGCAATCAGGTTCAAATTCTTAGTACATAATAATTTCCAATAATACATCCCGGCCTGGTGAAGCCGCGCGTGACACGCTCGCCCCAGCGCATGCGTCCTCGCGCCTGCGCACGCGTTCCCGCCCGCATGCGAGCGACCGGGACCTCGTGGGCATCTTATCCTCGATCTCAAAGCCAATCTTTTCAGAGCGTCAGGCTGATTATGCATTATATCCCAAAGTTCTGTTGAGAGGAGTGGGAAATTGATATGAAAGACAAGAGATTGCTGGACGAGTTTAGAAAGACCTATCCCGAGAAGTTCGCATCAGAAGATGAGATATTCTCCCATATCCATGCCGGAGACCGAATCTTCATCGGAACAGGCTGCGGCGAGCCCCAGTACCTGGTCTCTGCTCTGGTCAATTATGTTAAGAACGATCCTAAAGCGTTCTTCGATGCCGAGCTGATCCACGTCTGGACGCTGGGAGTTGCGCCCTACACCGATGAAAAGCTGCAGGAGAACTTCCGGCTTGACTCCTTCTTTGTGGGCGACAGCACCAGAAATTCAGTCAACCGGGGCGGAGCCGACTACACGCCCGTCTTCCTCTCTGCTGTTCCCGATCTCTTCCGGTCGAAGCTGATACCCGTGGACGTAGCCCTTATCCAGACTTCTCTTCCAGATAAACACGGCTATTTGAGCCTGGGAATAAGCGTGGATGTGGTCGAATCAGCCGTAGAAATGGCAGGGATGGTCGTGGCTCAGGTCAATATGAACATGCCCCGCACGCATGGTGATGGATTCATAAATATAAACGACATAGATTTCCTTCTGCCCCATGATGAGCCGTTGCTGGAATATTCCGTCAAGGCTCCCGACGATATTGTGCAGAGTATCGGAAGATATGTGGCACGCATCATCGAAGACGGCTCGACCATTCAGGTGGGCTACGGGCTGATCCCGGATGCCGTGTTGCCCAATTTGGTGGCCAAAAAGGATCTGGGAGTTCATACGGAACTGCTCAGCGACGGCATCGTCAATCTCATGAAAAAAGGAGTGGTCACCAATCGCAAGAAGACCCACAATCCAGGCAAGACGATCGCCTCCTTTTGTATGGGAAGCCATGAGACTTATGATTTCCTGGACGAGAATCCTGCAGTGGAATTCAAAAGGATCGATTACACCAACCATCCCCTCATGATAGCCAGAAACCGGCTCATGACCGCCATCAACAGCGCCATGGAAGTGGATCTGACCGGCCAGGCTACGGCTGAGTCGCTCGGTGGGACCTTCTACAGCGGCATCGGCGGACAGGCGGATTTCATGCGCGGAGCAGTGCTGGCACCGGGGGGAAAGACCATCCTGGCTCTACCCTCCACGGCCTTAAATGAGAGTGTCTCTCGAATTGTTCCCACACTTCAGGATGGGGCAGGAGTGACTATGAACCGGGGCGATGTTCGCTATGTGGTAACCGAGTATGGAATTGCCTATTTGCATGGTAAGAACATTCGAGAAAGGGCCATGGATCTCATCGCCATCGCTCATCCCAAATTCCGGCCCTGGCTGATGGAAACGGCCAGGAAGAGGGCTCTCATCTACAAAGATCAGGTCTTCGTTCCGGGTGTGAAGGGCATGTATCCCGAGAAGCTGGAGATCTACAGGACAACGACAAAAGGGCTCAATCTGTTCCTGCGGCCTGCCAAGATCACAGATGAACCAATGCTAAAGGACTTCTTCTATGACCTCTCTACGGACAGCATGTACAAGCGCTTCTTCTCGGCTCGAAAGGACATGCCGCACAAGAGGCTGCAGGATTTCGTGGCTGTGGACTACAGCAAAAAGATGGAGATCCTAGCCGTGATTGAGGAGAAGGAAAAGGAGTTCATTATCGGCCTGGGCCAGTACGAGCTCAACTCGGACATGCACTCGGCAGAGGTCGCTCTGGTGGTAAGCGACAAATTCCAGGGACGCGGCGTAGGTAAAGAGCTTCTCTCTTATCTAATCTACCTGGCGAAAAGGCAGGGCTTGCTCGGGTTTACGGGAGAGGTACTGGTGGAGAATATATCCATGGTGCGGCTCTTTGAGAAGATGGGATTTGATACAGAGAAGAGAAGCGAAGAGGGGGTTTACGTGATGCGCATGTGGTTTAGGAATAAAGTGGAGGGGGATAGAATATGAGGAAGCTCATAGTAATCAGAATCGTGCATGCGCCTACTGACATGGGCTCGGCTAGCGTGGCCCTGGAAAAAGCCGGCATATCAACTCTGGGACGGCAGCGCTGGCAGGAGAACCAAAAGAAGATTGAGAGCTTCTGGCGGGAGCTGGAAGCCGAGGTGGACGATCTGGGCCTGGACATGGAGAAGCTTGTCATCTACCAGGACGGCCTGCCCTGCGCTGGTGCTCTTGGTGAGCGAATTGTGCGGGAGACGGCGGCCAAAGGCAGCAAGAACTACCAGATTGTGCAAAAGCTCATGGACAGGGGCGCCAAGATTGAGGCTACGGAAAGCGCCGATCTGCTCCGGCTGGAATACGGCTACATCAAAGCGCTTCTGGAGGCCAAGACGGATGAGGAGAGGCGCGAGGCGGAAGAAAGATACAACCAGGTCAAAGATAAGCTTCTGGAGGATCGAGATCTATTCATCGCCGGGGCCATTGATGCCTCTTTGAAGGAGGGCGAGACTGGCCTGCTCTTCATTGGAGCCTCGCATAACGTGCTGCCAAAAATTGCCGGCGATATCGAGGTGAAGTGCCTGGATTGAGATGATTGATGAGATTCACTTAAATTTTTTATTCATCTCTCTTAATTCTAATGCTATTTCCTTTAGAGACTCAAATCCCGTTATATCATCCATTTTATCATTTATTGCATTTAAATTGAGGCTCATTTGACTAATTTCCCACTGTATTGAATTTGAGGAAGTACGTATCCGATCCAAAAGCTCATTTCTATGATCAATGAACTCATTTTTGCGATTTTGTTTATTTTTATTGTTTGTGCGATATGTAAAAAATGCTATTATGCATGATGCGATTAAGGCGAGTGTGTTTATAATAACTAAATATATAACACTGCTTATTGAGTTTAAATAATCTTCTACTGAGATTTTAACGTGGTCTTTTGGGAAACGAGCATTATCTAAGAATAAATAGGGAATATTATTTTCACCTTCATAAAAATAATCTACAATCATACTTATTCTATTATTTTTTCCAAAAGGCAAAGTAAATTTTATTAGATCACCGATATTATTTCTCTGATAGTCATATTTTTTATCCAAAGCTTGATTGGACCCCAAGTTGTAGTCCCCAATAGTAACTCTCTTTATTTCATAGTAATCGGACTTGCCTTCAATTGTGATGTTTACCGATTTGTTATTGACCTTGCTTGATGCATTTCGATATTCTAGATCATATATTATAGATGTGCTTGTCAAATCATCCGAACTAAGCCAGCCTGTGAATAGTCTGCTCTTTTGAACATTGGCTATAACATCTACCGGGAATTCGCTCTTGAATTTAAAGTCATGATCCTCATCGTAATAATCTTTCTCATTAAACCTAACAGATGTAGCCAAATTGACAGTACCTTCATTTTTCGATATAATTTTATAATAAACAATGATACGACCCTTTGGGCCTAAGTAAGGTATATAGAAGCTCCTTGTATTTTCGTCATTGAGGATAGCAGCGAACTCCCCAGAGGTATCGTTTTTAGCGTCTATAGTTATATTATCTTTCAAGTCGGACATTATTTTTGATGACTCATTGCCAAAATACGACAAATAGCAGACAGGCTCTTTGACTAAATCTACATTGTCATCTATGCGTTCACAAATAGTTAATCCGCTTATCGCTTTAGGCAGGGAATTCCTGAATTCTTTTGTTATGCCGACCTCGCCGTAAAGGGGCAATCCATCCTCAACACGTGAATAATCTGTATGTGTGTTAACAAGAATTGCATTTGTAGCAGTATTTGTATAGTAATTTTTGACGGAGCTACCACCACTGCCTTTCGATGACGACGAGGATGATTCGGAATTAGATCCGAGGGTTTTCTTATATTCGTCCGACACTTTATCTGGGATTGAAGTCCCAACGACATCACCAATATCTGACTTTGAGAGAGGTATTATAATTAATATTATAATTAACAAAAATGATATATAAAATTTTAGCATTATGTCACGCTCTTTTCGATTATATTATCGCTACTACAATTAATTTTACTCAAACAATCCGTATGACTGTTTGTCTCTTTAAACCCCCCCTTATCGGGACAGATTTCAAAGGCTTTGCCAAAAACTGATATCAATCCGTTTGGATTATCATCTATAATATAATTATTACTACCAGATGATTTAATGGAATAGCATTCATTATCAACGGAAATGCTATTTGTTCTAATATTATTTGATGATGAATTCAATAAATTAACCCCAGTGCTACGATCTAAATTTGAATCGATTTTATTATTTTCTATATCGTTCGAATTTGAGTCTTCCAATCCGATTCCACATTTGGTGCCGCTGATTATATTATTTGATATTTCACATACATTGCTTCTATGTAAATAGATGCCACATATCCCACCTTCTGTCTCTAGACCCTTAATATCTACATTGCTGCAGTTTTCGACGACTATTGTTGCATTATCTGAGGAAATATCGACCTTCGCCAAGTTATTATTTTCGTAATTTTCGCATTCAATGCTTAGG
>Ga0172381_10002857_pt1 | contig 18658 bp, 20 predicted proteins | sample Leawel6488metaG_FD_119754 | JGI IMG/M metagenome (GOLD analysis project Ga0172381, IMG submission 119754) | Leachate microbial communities from a municipal landfill in Southern Ontario, Canada - Leachate well 64-88 metaG | ecosystem: Engineered > Solid waste > Landfill > Unclassified | place...
TCTCTTTGGCTTACCAATGTATCCAAATACAACGTATCATTATAATAACTTTCTATATCACTTATGATTTTACTTTTATATGTTGCAAATTGTCCTTTATATTGTGTTTTCATTATTAATTTAACATCATAATCTATGTTTAGAATTGTCGGACTTTTATAAATACTTCTTAAATTAATACTACGTATGTCGTCTATACTATTTTTAATCTGTTTTATTTCACTTACAGTCATCAAATTTCTATTATCATCAACTCCATTAAAAATCAAATATCCTAGAAATCTTTCTTGTTCTTCGTTTTCTCCACCTGTAACTCTTAATTTATAAGTTGGATATGATCTTTTCAATAATTCATTAAAATCATTCTCATTTACACCTCTATTTATAAACGATTTATTACCTAAAGATTGTAATTGAGATAAAGTTTCTGCAGCAGACCCATTAAAACTATTTTCTTTATCTACACTAAAAACTATATTATTTGTTATATTATGACCATTATATAAAAATGAATCAGCAAATTGCAATTTTTCAGTAGTAAAATCAATACTATCAAAAGAACTTAAAGTACCTTCATTTTTATATACTATTACAGTAATGTTATATCCATTAGTTACTTTATCATTGAATCTAATTACCACATTATCATTGTAATAATCCAGATAAAATATATTTTCTTCGTCCTCATTTTCTGTTAATTCTAAAAATTCGGAATCTCTATAATATTGAACTGTTTGTTTAGAAAGTATTCCAGTACTACTATCGAGTACATCTTTATCTACAAATACGTCTAATACATTTATTTTACTGGCTTCATCTAAAACTATCAAAAGATCATCTGTTTGAGTATATATCCTTGTTTCGTAAGAACCTTGATTTAACAATAAAGGTAAATTTTCAACAATAGGATTTCCACTATTATCTGCTCTTATTATTAGCTCATTTGTAGTATAATAAGGATATCCAGCGAATGTCATATTAGTCAATTTAGGTATAACTATATAATCTGTAATATTAAATTGATATCCTGTTGTATCAACCCAACCAACATTAGACTGTAATGTTGTAGGTTGGTTGGCTAACCAATCATAATTGTATACTATTTTTGCTAATTTTCTAGCTAAATTAAAATCTGTAGTAGTAGATAAAATAGAATTATCTTTATAAAGTCTTTGTTTATTTTGAAGTATTACTCCATAATAAGCCAAGAAATTGGCAAGTAAAGAAATATTTGAACGAGTATTTGTAAAATCTTCTTGTTTAAATACAAAATTTCCATCTATATCTCTTACAGTTAATAAATAAGTTTTTAGATCAGATTGTATTTTTATAAAATCCACATTTATGCTCCTTTAGGAATAGGTATCTTGTAAACCATATTTTTAGGTAGTCCCAACAAACCACAAGTTACTGTTAATTCTAATATAAGTTGATTATTTTCTATATCATCTGTAAATGTATATTTAAGAATATTTAAAGCTAAATTATCGAAACTAGTTCTAAACTGTACATTTAAAAATAATTGTAAATCAGATACTGCTTTAGCAGAAGTCTCACCAACCAAACTTTTAAAATCAAATCTATTAGTATTTTTGTCGAAAAACAATTTATCTACATTGATATAATTATTAATCGTTTCTTCTATTAATTTAATTATATATGTTTTATAATTATTGAAATCTTCCTCTGTTGCTGTTTCTGGATTATAAGAAACAAAATCATCAAGATTAGTAGTTATATCCATTATTTATTTCCTTGTGTTTATATGTATTTAGTTTATTTTACTTGATATATTTCTTACTTCTGAGATATTCTTTAATTAAATATCTTAGCAGACTTGATGAAGTTCTTTCTTCATTTAATGCACATTTTGTGAATAGTTCTAATATATCAACCTCTATTCTTATCTTAACCCATTTGGCTTTTTTAGGTTTAAAAGAATATGGTTTATTAGGATTACCTTTATAATAATTTTTTCTATATTCTTTAAATTTAGTTTTAATGTCTTCTTCATTATTATTTATTTCTAGTGTATTGTATCCATCAATATCTGATTTATACTGTTTAATCCAAAATTGTTCTCTTATATTTAATTTTCTTCTATCTTTCTGCATTGGTTCTAAAATACTAAACTCAAATGATTTAATACCATATTTAATCCATTCGTTTTGCAAAATATTATTATTATGAAGTCCTCTTTTTAATGCATACTTATGTTGATTTAATCTATTTTCTATATCTATTGATTTACCTATATAAACTTTTCCACTATCCAAACACATTATCTTATAAATGCCACATATTTTTGGTCTATTCATAATACCTCTTCTATTAATGATAAATTAATATAAATTGTTATGTAATTATATTTAGATTATTAAAATATATAAATTATTAATTTTTACCTATATTAATATTTTAAAATGAAATATACATCATAATTAAATACTAAATAACAATATAAAACAAAAAAGGAGATTAAAATGGCCGAAGGCAATACTTATATGGGCGTTTATCTAAAAGTAATAGATAAATCAGCTTATTTTACAACAGAACCAGATGCTTCAAATTTTCCAGTAGTATCAGTCGGTAAATTTGAACGTGGTGAAGTTGGAGTACCAATTACTTTTAACAGAAATCAATTAACAGAAATTCTTAGAATAATCGGTATGCCGGTTAAAGGAAAAAATGATAAAGACTGGTGGTCTTTTTATCGTTCATTCCAATACTCAAAACCAGTTGTGGCATATCGTGTAATTAACACTGGTACATTTAAAAATGCAGGAGTTGCATTATCTAAATCAACTGGCAATATAACTCATCCATGGTTAGGTGTTGACGGTGGAAGTCATACAATGACAGCAAATGGACAACCTGTAGTTTCTGAATTAGTATCAAATATGTTGATTCAAAATTCACAAATAGCAACAATATTAATTGAAAACAATGTTACACTATTAGCTAATAATATTGGTAAAATATTCTATAAATATCCCGGTGTTAATAGTGAAAATATACAAGTAATTGTATTAAACGAAGATTCGTTAGTAAATGATACTGTCACTATACCAAATCAAACATATAATGCTGTTATAGAAGCAACATTAAATATAATCAATGGTGTAATAGAATCCGCTTCAATTTCTACTGGTTCAGAAGGAACAGGATATGTGGATAATGAAGTAGTTACTATAACAGGTGGAAGTGGGTCAGGAGCTACAGCTAGAGTAAGTGCTTCTGGTGGAGCTATAACTGGTGTTACTATATTAACTGGTGGGTCTGGATACACAAATGGTGGAACAGTTTCATTTGTAAGTAGTGGTTCTGGTTCAAGTGGTCAAGGAACTATCACTGTTAAAAATGGTGTAATCAATGGCTTAACTGTAAGTAACGGTGGTTATGGATATACGAACGTAACTTTAGATTATCATATTACAACTTCAACTGGTAGTAATGCCGTATTGAGTTTAACTATTGTCGGTGGTATATTAACTGGAGCTGTAATTACAAATGGTGGTTCTGGATATACTACTTCTGATACAATATCATTTACAGTTACTCAAGATGTAGTATTCAACATATTTGATTATAATGGAGATGGAGTAAACGATTATTCTTATGTACCTGATTTATTCGATTATCAATTACAAGCATCCGATTCAGCTTTAGTAGTATTAGTTGATGGTGTGGTAACAGAAAGATATGTATTTAACGGAGATTCTACTTCTGATTACTATTGGGAAAAAATAAATAATTCCTCAGATTACATTTATGTTAAATTCAATAATGATGTATTAAATGATACATCTACAGCCGGATATCAGCAAACACCTTATGCAGCAGAATATGATTTCTCTGGTAAGGGGGAAGGTACATTTGATGATGTAACATTAGCAGATTATATTTCTACATTAGATTATATTGTAGACAATGGTACTCCTAACATAATCGTACATGACGGAGCAATACCAGCTATAGATAGTTTAAATGGGGTTCCATTAACAACTAACAATATCAAAGCCTTTCAGACAAAATTAGTCACAGAAGTTGCAGGACATGATGATATTCGTGGTAACGCAATACTATCTTTCCCTCAGTCTGTAGATAAATCTTTGGTTGGAAAATTCTCACTAACAGATAGTGATTTACAACCATATGTAGATTATAAAAATGGATTAGGTTTAAACGGAGCTAATGGAGAACCTGCTACTATATATGCACCTTCATTACAAAGAGTATTTGATTTCTTTAATAATCAATATCTTTGGATACCTGTATCTGTAGATGTTGCAGGAACAATAGCAGCATTAAAAGATAACTATCAATATTCAAATATAGAATCCAGACGTGGACAACTTTCTTCTGAAAAACTTATTACAGATATTAAGAAGAAATCTATAGAAGGATTCCTATATAAAAATGGTGTTAATCCTATTATCAATAGAGATGGAGTTTATATAGTTAAAGGTCATAAGACATTAACAACATTGAATACAGCATTCAATAGAATGAACGTATGGAGATCAATACAAATTATTTCCATACAAGCTAGAGATTTAGGTAATCAATTTGTTGGTGAATTAGGTCTACCTGAAACAAGATTGGAAGTATTAGATGTTTATAATTCATTTATTACAAGACTGAAAAATGCAGGAAAAGTTGTTGATATGAAAGTAGTATGTGATTCAACTAATAATAGTGATCAAGACTTGGATAATAATCAATTAAATATAGATTTGTATATAAAACCTGTGAAACTTTATGACTTCATTCATATAAATGTAACTGTATTACCACAAGGTGCCACATTAGGTTAATATTAAAATTTAGTATACGGGGGGATTTTAGTCCCCCTTTTATTTTGCATAAATTTGATCATTTAACTAAATATAGTTATAATATAATAAAGGTGTTAACCATGAATAAGAAAGAAATATTTTTTAAAATAATGGAAAATAATAAAGAATATAAGTTATTAACTAATGATGTCGTTGACTGTAAAATAAAAATAGAACATTTAATTTGCCACCATATTTGGAATTGCAATTACATATCTTTTGTTAATGGACATAAATGCCCCGTATGTTCTAAAAAAAATGGTGCACTTAAAACTAGAGAAAAGAAATATGGTAAAGGTTTAACACCAGCACAAGAAAAATTATTATTGTATATTAAAGATAAGCCAGAATATATTTTTATAGAATTTATAGATTCCTATTATTTTCTATGTCATCATACTAAATGTGATCAAGACCTTCAAATGAGGGTTCATAATTTTATAAAAGGACATGGATGCAAACGTTGTTCTTGTAGAGAAAGAAAATTAACGGGGGATAGTTTAGAAAAATTCAGAAGTAATATTAAAAAAACTTGGTCTAAAAAAACTAAAGAAGAAATAGAATCAATAAATAATAAGATAAGAACTACAACTAAAAATATATATGGTGTAGAAAATGGAATGCAATCCGAGGAAATAAAGGAAAAAGCCAGAAAAACATGTTTAAATAAATATGGAGTAGAACATGCGTCGTCCAGTGATCAAGTAAAAAATAAAATAAGAATAGGTATAAGGTCTTCCTTCTATAATAATAGAATACAAAACTTTGATAATGTTATACCTAAATTCGATCTGAATGAATACGATGGTGTCAAAAGAACTTCATATAAATGGGAATGTAAAACATGTCATAGTGTTTTTGAGAACCGTATAGAAGATGGAAGAATCCCTATTTGTAGAACTTGCAATCCAATATACTATAATAAATCAACATATGAATCAGAAATTAAAGATTTTATAAATCAAACTTATAATGGTAATATAATAAAAAATCATAGAGATTTTTATGCAAAACAAAAATACTATGAATTAGATGTTTATATACCGGATATGAATTTTGGTATAGAGTTAGATGGTATTTATTGGCATAGTGAATTAGGTGGTAACAAAAACAAAAATTATCATTTAAGTAAAACAAAATACTTTTTAGATAAAAATATACAAATAATACATATATTTGAAACAGAATGGATTAATAAGAAGGAATTAATAAAATCCATAATATCCTCAAAAATGAATATAATTAAAAATAAAATATACGCGAGAAAATGTATTATAAAAGAGATAGAAAGTAAAATATTAAATGATTTTATCGAACAGAATCATATTCAAGGAATGTATTCAGGTTCTTGCAATATTGGATTATATTATAATGAAGAACTTGTTTCTGTAATATCTTTTGGTAAATCTAGATTCAATAAAAAATACGAATGGGAATTACTAAGATTCTGTAATAAATTAAATACTGCAGTTGTCGGTGGTTTCTCTAAATTACTTTCTCATTTTATTGAAGAATATAAACCAAAAAATATATTAACATATGCAGATAGAAGATATAGTAATGGTAATGTCTATGAAAAGAACGGATTCAAATTAATAAGAGAAACTAAACCAAGCTATTATTATATGAAAGATTATAGACAACTTGAAAGTAGAATGAAATTTCAGAAACATAAATTAAAAAATAAGCTTGAACATTTCAATCCTAATTTAACAGAATGGGAAAATATGCAAGCTAATGGTTATGATCGTATATGGGATTGCGGTAATTTAGTTTATGAATTAATTTTATAATTTCTAGGATTTACAATTCTCATACCTTCAAATAATTTTCCTAAACTAGAAGGTAATTTATTTTCTTTAGGAAATATTTCACTAGCCACCACTACGATTCTATCGGGTTTTAAAACTATTTCCCCAGCTCCGTTTGTTACATAAACAAAATCATCTTTATGCATAGATACTCCATCTATACCTTCACCATCATCCAATTTAGAACCTTTAACTAAAAATGACCATATATTTTCTTTTTTACGAGTAGAGAAATCTCCATTAAATTGTATTGTCCAATATGACTTCCGGGAATAATATCTTACTCTTATCCATCCGATATTCATTGCCATGATAAGAATATCTTCCCTTGCTTTGTGTTCTGACCCTACGGTCTCACCATATTTATCATATACCTTCTGTACTTCTTCTTTAGTTAAACCAAATATCTCAGGGTCTCTTACAATAGCCCCTATATGCAAAGTAGAGGAATCTCCCGATTCCCTGTTTTCAACATTGACAACATCTATTATTTTACCTGATGGAGATATCCAATATGCTTGATCTCTTGTCATAATAACCTACTAAATTGTTTATTTATATTTAGATATTTAACTTATTTATAATTCTCAAAAATTTGTAATCTGTATTTAATTCATAATGATCATCCACATACTCATGTTTCCAATGCATACATTCTATATAATCTTTACCATATGAACTAGATTTAGAATTCAGCAACCTATCCAGATAAATGACATCATACATTTTTTCCCTAATATTTATTATTTCTATTATGATTTCAGGAGCGTCGATTCTTGTAAGAATATCCCCTACACAATAAACACAATAATCCTTATACATTTATCAACCTGCCAATTCCGTAATAATATTACTTAAAATTCCAATGAGATGTGTTTCTTTCTCAAATACTTCTATAATTTTAACAGTTCTTGTTCCATCAATTCTTGATATTATATCACCTGATTTGAAGTGAGGACTATAAACATTCATAGAATACCTTTTTATTTAAATTTTTTCAAAGGATAACTATTAACCAATATTTCTTTATGACCATTATAATCAATATATCTGAATCCATTCTCATGAAGTCTGATATCATAAACGTCTTCTTTAGAATAACCAATTTTATTATTCAGAAAATCTATGAATTTAGATGCCGATCTTTTGGTGAAATTGGATTTAGATGAAGTATAAACTTCATTCTTAAGAAGTTCATACCCACCACGAATATATTCTTCTACTATGATACCAAACATATTATCTCCTTAAAAAGTTTGAATAAAAATTGGACTATAAAATTGGAATTTTAAATGATACATATCTGTCCAAGATTTTATACAATAAAGCTCGGCTAAGTTTAAACTAGCAGTCATTATCCAAGATAGAATCTGATTATCATCTATTGAATTAAGATATGTTATTGTTCCAGCATATAAAGTACATTGTATGATAAAACTCAATTCCCATTGTCCAGCGTCAGCCATTCCTTTCCACAATGGATTTCCTTCTATACTTTTATATTCAGTAATTGTACCATCTTCATGTACTTCTGTTTTATATATCTTACCCATATTACCTCTGGTAAATACAAATAAATCCTGACTTATTAAGTAAAAGAAATTGATAGTATTTACAGTGGAGGAAATAGTCATTCCTCTATCCATCGAGTAAGATTTTGGGGATTCTACAATAGTAGAATTACTAATCATAGTTGATAAAATAAATTCACCGAACATATTTTCTCCTTTATTTTAGGATGATATATTATAACATGCTTTTGGATTTTTGTCAATTATTTTAATTAAAAAGTGGCCGTAAATACAGGAACAAACTCATTAACATCCGAGATATGGAAACTATCTATCCAACTAGAAATAGCATATAATTCTGCCAAATTTAAAACAACTGTATAAATCCAACCGCTAAATCCACTTGTATCTATAGAATTAATAAGATATGTGCTTGATAGATTAAATCCAATAGCACATAAATAACCTACTGTCCACATATTTTTTTGCCAAAACCAATCCGCTATTTTGTTATTTTCTGTTGCGTATATGGGTGTTATTTCTTGTTTAACATGAGGAAAATAAAAAGTACCATATTCTTTAGTATATTCATTCTTAGTACCATCAAAAACATAATTAGTATGATATCCTATAGGAACTTGAAGATAAACTTTTGTATAATCAAAAATATCTTTTTTAATAATATAAATAGAATACAACATATTATATGTATATGAAGTCTGGAAAGGATTTAGATCATTTAACTTACTGATTTTGTTTTCTTTAGAGAATGGATTAATGGGTATTGAAATATTATCCATGTTTACTCTTAAACTATCATATAGACAAGTAAGTTTGAAATCATCTAACTGAGAATTACTTAAAGATACCATCAAAGCTATGTTTGTAATGATATTGGTAATCATATTTTCTCCTTTATTTTAGGATGATATATTATAACATGCTTTTGGATTTTTGTCAACAAAAAATCAAATAAATTTATATAAATATTTTAACTAGATTTACTAAATATAATTGATTATACTAAATAATATTATCAATAAATCTAATCACATTAGTGAAGTGAGGACAAACATATTAATGTAAATAACCTTATAAATAACTTTATGGGTGGAGCTAGAAGCGATCTATTTGAAGTATGGATTCTTTATCCCGACAAATTAAAATCTCATATAGTAGATAGATTAGGTTCTATGACTGCTAAATCTGTTTTACAGAACTTTTTTGGTGGAACAGGTGGAGAAAAGATTCAACCTATTCTAAATAATTTAACATCTTTATTTGACCCTGCAGGTTCAAGATTATTTGTTAAATCAGCAAAGATTCCTAAATTTGGTGTAGGTACAACAGAATTACCATATAAAGGTCGTAAATTTCAATATCCTACTACAAGAGAAGATGATAATACTCTTCAATTAGGTGTATATAATGATGTGCACTTCTTACATCACGCTATTCTAAGTATGTGGTTGGAATTTATTAGAACAAGTCAAACAAATATAGGTTTATATCCACAAGACTTTTTTGGTTCAATTAAAGTATTTCAACATGATAGTTTAGGAAATGTTCTTAAAATCATAAACTTCGTTAATGTATTTCCTAAGGAAGTCGGTGAAATTGGTTTGGATTGGGGTGATGAAAAGATTGAAGAATTTAACGCAACATTCGGTTATCATCTTCAACTTACTGATACTTCTGATGAAATCAAAGTTTTCTAATAAAATAATTTTTTAAACAATATAAGGGAGTCGTTGACTCCCTTTTTTATTTATATGGCTAAATATATCTAAACCCTAAAGGAATGATTATGAGTAATGATTTAAATATACCAAAAGATCAACCTCAGAATGATAATACTAAAGATAATTTTATTATAAATCCAAGAGATTATAAGATAGTATTAAATTTGATGGACAAAGTTCTTAAAGATATTAACATAAAAGAATTAACAGATGATCAATTAATAGAAAAAGTAAGAAATATTGCAATAAATGAAAAGATAATTTTAGAAGACCCTACAAAATTAAACGAACTATTTGAATTAGGACAATTGCAATTATCTTTAAAATTAGATAATAAAGTATCCAGAGATATAATAGACACTATTTTATTGGCTATAGTTGAAACAAATTTTGAATCATTAAATAATAAAATACAATTAGATATATTGGATACTCTAAAACAATCTATTAATGAAGAAAAATTTAAAAAAATATATGATTATATATTAAGTGATAATTTTGTTAAAGCTATAAATGGAGATTCTAAAGTTTTAAATACTATAAAAAATATAACTTTAGATACAGAATTTTTATTAAAAATACAAGAAACAAAGACTCAATTTACAGAAAATGATTTTACAATTATAGAAGAAGAATTAAAAAAGCTAAGAACTGAATCATCTATAGTAGATAGTCAAGAAGAAATTAAATCTCAAAATGAACTTATTACAAATATGAGTAATTTGTATTCTGGCAACATAGGTTCTAAAAAAGATAATTTACGTATTATAACTGGTAAAGATAATTTTAAAAATGATATTATAAATTTATCTGAGGTCAATTTTAAATCTCAGACAACGGAAGCTACCAATAAAGGTAAATCCATTGAAAATGAGATTTCAACAAAAGATTCAGAAACTAGAACATCTCTAGCATCTAAAAAAACAGAATCTACCATAGGGGATTCTTTAATAAAAGAAAATAGCGGTGATATATCTAGTATGTTTAATAATACCAAGCCGACAGAGAATACTAACCTTAACAATGTAATTAAACCTACAGATGGAGTAGTATTAGGAACCAGAGAATCCATTAACGTAGATTCTCAAATTGATGGTATGAGAAATAAAGATTTATTAACTGGTGATGATATAATATATGCTAAAAAACAAAATATAGAAACTATATTTCCTACTGACAATAAAGTAATGTCAGATACAAATATTAAATCTGTATTAGGATATAATACCTCTCCTAAGACAGCTAACACAGATAAAGTTGATGCAAAGATAAAGAATTTAATTAATAATACTTTATACGGAGATGATTTAATATTAGATAAAAAAAATCCAATACTAATTGATTTTGCAAAAAACAATCCTAACATATTGGATTCATTATCTCTAGGTGGTCAGAATATAACATCTACTACAAGTAATACAGCAAATCAAGTTAATTTATTTATAGATGGTATAAATGAATCATTGACTGATGAAGCTGTTAGAAAAAATGTAGGGGATGATGCATTAAAGGGATATAAATTAAAAATAAAACAATTTACTAAAGCCGGTTATATAGAAAGAGCCTTGTCTGGAACAAATTCTGTTGCTTTAGGATTGTCCTTAAATGCTTGGAGAAATATAGTACTAGGGGTTGCGTTAGCAGCTATGACATTTATAACTGCTGCCAGTCCCGAAGCGGCAAGAAATATAGGTACAATTTTAAGTATAATAAATAGTATTTTAAATACTGGTTCAAGAGATTTCTCATTAATATTTGGTTATCTATATTGGTCTATAGAAAATATAGCAAATTTACCTGCAATATTAACTAATGGTAATACTCAAAAATTAATTAATAATTCCCAAGGGTCTGGAATAAATGGAATTATAAATACAATTACAAATGTGATTTCTAATCCTTTGGGTTCTTTAGGTGAGGCTTTATTTGGAAATAGCCAAACTATGGAATTCAAATACAGTATTTTCGCATACGAATATTCTGATGAAAATAAATCATACAAAGTTGGAGAAAAACCAACTTTAGATTATACAATCGGAGAAGATACTACTATAAGATCATTATTAACAGATTTATCTAATACATTATTATTTGATAAAAATAATCAAGGTTGGAGTAAAAAAGTAGTAAGCGGAGATAGAAGTATAAATCCAGCTTTAGATTTATTATCTAAATATGATGCCGTACAATCTCCTGGCATTATATCATTTGATCTTTTGGGAGAAATTAATGATTTCATGAAAAGATATGTTCCATTAATAGAATATAACTTTTCTTTAGATTTCGAAATACCAACAGAATATACTAATTCTCAATTCCCTGTAAAGATGAATAATTTATGGAAGAATGTTTTCGGATTCAATGAATATGGATTTTCTTTAGGTCAAAATTCATCTATAACAAATGCCAATGGTAATCAAGAATATTTCAATACATTATTTACAAATGACATTATAGATGAAAATAATAAAATAGATTTAGATTTATTGCAACTAATGAATTATCATATAAGAGAAGTATCTTTCCCAAAATATATGGTGAAAACATACGTACAGAAATCTTACGGTATGGACAAAATGAATAGTTTGGTTGCTGGAGTAAATGATTTTGGTAGTATACAATTAAAGTTTTTGCTAGATAATTCTATGTCAATATATAATTTTTTCTATACATGGCTAAATTTAGAATATAATATGAATCTTAATTACACCTACTCTGCTAATAATGAGAACGGGGTCTTAACTAATTATGATAGACAAAAATATACGGCTGGTTATTCTAATGACTATAAATTAAATATGGTATTAAGAACATTTATTAAAAATACATCATATCTAGATACTAATTTTCAGGAAGATAATAGTACTAGACATCTATGGTATGAAGTAGTATTTCCTTATTCCTTTATTTTAGCATTGGAAAAAGATTCTGTTAAACGTGATGGTAATTCTGATTTACCAACATTTACTGTAACATTGGATACAAGAACTCCTACTTTTAGATACGTTAATAATAAAATAACTTCTTCATTTGCTAATGGATTTAAAGATTTCACAGGATTTGGTAATGAAGGCCAATTAAATACTTTATTAACTTAGTTTAACCTAAATAAATAGATGAGGTTTTAAATGGCCGATCAAACTAATACTAATGATAATGGTACAACAAAAGATAATCTTAAACAATCGAATTTACCTAAACAAGCAACAGCTGTCAAAGAACTTTTAGTTTATCAAAAAGATAATAATACCACAAAAGATAATATAAAAGACAATAAATTAACAGAAAGTATTAATAATATTTCTGATTCAATCGATGGACTAAAAGAAAATAGTGATGATCTTTTAGAATTTATTAAACAATTAACACTAGCCAATCAAAAATTACTAGAAAATTCTGGTGATCAATTTATTACTCAAGAAAATGCAGAGGACAGACAAGACAAACAATTGGAAAATTCAGACATAATGGCCACATCTTTACAAACAATAGTTAAATTTTTAACAGAAGATGGTGGTTTAAAAAATATGCTAGTTGAAACAATGAAAGGATTGAAGGGAGAATTAGCAATAGATACTGGTGGTACTGCATTATTAGGGCCAGGTGCTGGCCCCGGTGGATTCTTTATTTCTTTAGGTAAAGGATTAAAATATTGGGGAGATAATTTTGGTTCTATATTAAAAGGTGCGGCAGCCTTTTCTTTATCTTTATTAATGGTTGGTGGTGTAATAGTTATATTAACATCTTTAATAGCTAATTTTGGTCAAGCAGCATCAATACAACAAATGATAACATTCGGAACAGTACTGCTACTTATGGGTGGGTTCATGGTTGCTTATTCCAAATTAATGAGTGGAGTTAATCAAACAGGACTATTAATTGGTTCTATAAGCATGGCTTTAGTTGCTGCTAGTGCTGTTGGTATGTCTTACGCTTTACAAATAATATCCAATACTAATCTGAATATAGGAAATATATTAATATTAGGGGCTTCAATAGGAGTACTAACAGGAGTTGCAGCACTTGTAGGAATGATCGGGCCTCTTGTTATAATAGGTGCAGCTGCAATGTTAATGGTTTCTGGAAGTTTATTATTAACTTCGATTGCATTAAAAAATATTTCAGAATCAAAAATAAATTATAATACTATTGCAATAGTATCAGCATCAATGTTATCTTTAATTGGAGTAACTGTTTTGGCCGGAACATTATCTCCATTATTAATATTAGGTTCTATTGCTTTAATGACAATGAGTATGTCTTTACTTCCTATGTCCATAGCTCTAAGTACATTAAATAATTTGAAATTAAATTCAGCTAATATAAAAAACATAATAGATTCTTTATATACTTTAGGTACTGGTATTGCCGGTCTAGGATTATTAATTGTTCCAATGATGGCGGGTTCAGTTGCAATATCTTTAATGGGGGCTGGATTATTACTAGTTGCTGCACCTTTATCTATATTAAATTCTATTAATATTAGTCCAGATAAAATAAATAATATAATATTATCATTAAAAGATTTAGCTGGTGGAATAAGTAGTCTTGGTATAATGTCACCTATGATTATAGCTGGAAGTATTTCTTTATCTCTAATGAGTATTGCCTTACTTCCTATGTTACCTATATTGGGTATATTAAATTCTATTAATATTAGTCCAGATAAAACAAAAATATTTGGAAACATAATAAAAAATTTAGCATATGATATAAGTGTATTGGGTGCTTTAGCTCCGACATTAGCATTGGGAAGTATTTCAATGGCAATAATGGGGGCCTCATTACTTCCATTGATACCAGCTATAGGATTAATTAATAATTTAAATAATAATCCAGCTTCTGTGCAATTGTTTGTAAACTCAATAAAATTATTATCTGGATTTATTTCTTCTATGGGAATACAAAGTCCATTATTAATATTAGGTTCTACAGCTTTAATGATGATGTCCGCATCTATTTTTTCTATCTCAGGTTCTATGAATAAATTGTCTACTACTTCACTTACTAAAGAAAAGATATTAAAAATAGGAGAATCCTTTAGACAAATAAGTTTTCTATCTAAAGACATAAAAGCTTTAATGAGTTTAACACCATTGGTTTTATCTGCAAATGTATCAATGATATTTTTAGAAGGATTCTTTAATAAATTTAATAAATCTTTGACTACATTAAATAAGACTCCATTTAATGTTATCGATTTGTCTATAAACAAAATAAAACAATTAACTCAAGTTGCTGGTAATACCAAGGTTATATCTCAAGGACTTGATGATATAACAAAAGCCTTTGTTAATCTTACAACTAAAGGAACTTCTGGTAATTATAGTGGATTTAATCAATTAGTAGATAATTTTAAACATTTGAATGAATCTGTAAGTAATATAAGTGGATTAGAATCAGCGGCTTCTGGTATAGAAAAATTAATGACATTATCTGGACAATTCGATAGTACTAAAGCCCAAGGGTTAAAAGATTTATTTGATGCGATATCTAGTTCTAGTAAAGGATTTAACGTAGATAAATTGAAACAATTAGGTGAATTAGATTTATTAGGTTCTAAAGATACATTATTAGATATTTCAAGAAATACTCAAATGACTGTAGAAGTTTTAACGGCCTTATTGTCAAAACAATTAGGTGGTGCTGGTGGTGTATCAATTAATCCAAATGGACAGATAGTACAAGGTAATACAGTTGTGGCTGAACCAATACAACTACCAGATTCTAAAAAATATTTAAGGAAATAAAATATGGGTACTACTCCGAACACAATACTAAAATTTGATACTATTAAAAAATATATAACTTTAGTTGGTGGTATATTAGAAAAAGTAAAAATTAAATATACAGACCCTGATACATTAAGTGATGTATTAATAACTCCAATGGTTAGATATGCAACAACTAATAAATCGTTATATAGAATAGAAAGAGGTAGAACCCCTTTTAAACTAGAAACTTCTAATGATACTTGGAAATATCCAATTATAATGTTTAAATTAGACGGAATGTCGTATGATACCCAACGTTTTAGTGTATCTAATGTAAAATTTATGGGAGATATAACAACTACTGCCGGTCTAGAAAGAATGACAAAATTTTTTAAGAATCCAATACCTTTTGATTACAATTTCACAATTGAAATGCATTCAAATGTTTTAAGTCATACATTTGATTTTATAGAGAATTTTGTTGTATATTTTAATCCTGCCAATACTTTTACAATAGAAATAATTACTAGTACCGATGGTAAAGTTACCATGGTACATGATGCTGTTTGTTTTATAAATTCATTTGAAATTCCACAAGCTCCAGAAGAATTAGACAATAATACTCATGAAGCTATATCAACAGTAAAAATAAATTTAGTGGTAAAGGGATTACTAATACCACCCTTAACAGATGTACATGTTATCAAATACATCAAGCAAAAATTTATTATAGAAGATACTGACGAACTAGTAATAGAAGAAACTCATCCGACTCCTTAGTTATTAATTTGAGTGGAATAAATGAAATTCTCTAAAAGTTCATAAAATTTCATTTTAAAGCTTCTATAACTATTTTTTCTTTTAATACCGTCTCTACTGTTTTTATTCTCTTCATAGATAGATTCTATGATTGGTGTAATTACATGGGAAGAAAGTAAATCTGTTTTTTTGTAGAATCTATAATTTTCTTTGGTAAAGAAAGTACTCAAAAGATATTTTATTTGATTACTTTGTAGAGATAACTTATTTTGTACTAACTCATCATTTGCAAATTTATCGATCTGATTGTTAATATCAACATAATTTTCGGCTAAAGTAAATCTATCTTCTTCTTGAATATCTTCATGATAATCAATATCTACAATATGAAAAGTTGCGTTTTGTTTATTCTTTTTTGTGAAATAATTCCAGATATAAAATTTAATATTATTGTACAGATAATTGATAAATTTTCTTTCAAGTTCTTTTGTTTTTATTTCTGGAAAATCGTCAGTGGATTGAAGTCCATTCCATAAATCTTCAACGGTTCTTTCTACTTTCTTTTTACCGGAACCGCTTATATATTTAAACATAGTCACAGACTTAAAATAAGCATTGATAATAGAAGAATATATATCATCTACCACAGTGTTATTCATGTTTACATACGGAATCCTACAATACTTCTTAATCATTCTCTGGAAAAATGAGAAGAACATATTATAATAATGTCCAGCAACCTTAGATTGCACATCACTAAGTAAAATGTCATCGTTAACTTCTAGTCTTTTCATAAATACAACTCCTTTAGTAATTTATATTTTGTTGATACAATATAATAATGGTTCGAATAATTCAGTTCTATCTATATTTACAGGAAAAAATTTAGAAATATATACTTCTTCAAGTATAACTTTAATTATAGTTTTATAATGTTTATTGTTAAATATATCTCTACCTGTACATTTTTGTGCAATTGTATAATTTTTAACAGTTACTATTTTGTTGTGATAAATTAATTTACATCCAAGAGTAAATTTACTAGGTTTTGGTTTAATTTTAACATTCATATAATTATATTAATATATTTACCCAATCCTTTTTCTCTAAGGATTTGTTTATATCTTTCATATTTATATTGTTCAAAAAGTAATTCATTTTCTTTTTTAATTAATTCTATGCTTGTGATTAATTTATCATGGGAACTTTCAATACAATTAATTTTCATATATAATCCTATTATTATAACATATAATTTAAAAAATATCAAATTTTATCTATAATAAATTTTAAATGTTCAGTTTCATCTAATTTATAATTAAATTCTACATCTTTAAAACTAGCCGTGTACATTTTATACATTGACTCTATATCAGACTTATTATTTACATATATCCTATTATTTACAATAATATTATAATAATATTCACATCTATCTTTGTTAACACCTATTATTCTTATTTTATGAAATCCCATGCTATATTCTCCATCTTTAGGTGAATAACACAAAACAACAGGATTTTCATAATCAAATTTAGGTTTATATTTTTTCATATAGTTTCTAATAATTCCTTTAATTTAAAATTTAAATCCAATGTATATCTGGATTCAATAAATTTAAAACTTTCTCTGTGAACTATATTATCGGCTTGTATTTTTTCCTCTTCATGATTTATATTTAAAATAAGATAATAATATAATTCAGAACTATATCCAGTGGAAACAATACGTATTCTCAAATAATTTGATATTATAAATTTTGTTTCCATATCTTTAGCTATGAGAACATCATTTTCTTTAAATTTTGGATTCATATCTTATTTATCAATAATTTAAGTTTATAAGTATCATCTAATACACAAGTAGAATCTATAGTACTACGGTCAAGTAAAAGTATGTCATTTACATAATTATGAATATTTGTTCTTCTAGTTTTAAAACATCGGGTCTTTACACATTTTGTTTTATACTGATCATTAACAATACCTATTACCAATAATGTTTCTATGGCACTTTCAATTTGTGGATTAAATAAAATATCACCTATCTTAAATTTAAAATCAGTTTTCATATATTATCTATAATCCTCATTAATTTAAAATTTATCTTCTCAAAATCAAAATGATTATCAATATATTGACAATTTTCTTTGTGAATAACTTTGGAATCTCTACAATCTAATATCGTAAAATAATAGAAACTATATTCACTGTCTACATGTTCTATTATTATTCTAGTATATTTATCTCTGGTTAAACTTTCATCATATTCTTTTATATTTAA
>Ga0172381_10002858_pt1 | contig 18657 bp, 23 predicted proteins | sample Leawel6488metaG_FD_119754 | JGI IMG/M metagenome (GOLD analysis project Ga0172381, IMG submission 119754) | Leachate microbial communities from a municipal landfill in Southern Ontario, Canada - Leachate well 64-88 metaG | ecosystem: Engineered > Solid waste > Landfill > Unclassified | place...
AATCTGAAAATTTAAGTAATATGAACATTGCAGGTTTTGATCCATATAAATTTGATTTAATAACAATTCAATATAGTCAATCTAAACCATCAAATCAATATAGCTTTAATTATTATTTCGATCTCAATTTTACTAAAATATAATCTAAACAATTCACTTTTTTTTATATATAACATAAAAAATAATATAATTATGTCTGATAATGAAAGCAAAACACCAGAATTAGATCAATCTGATGATAAAGTGAAAAAAAGTTTAGAAATAAAAAAAATGTCAGATTCTTCAAAATTATGGAGATCGAAAGTAAAAACATTAACTGAAAAATTAAAAGGTGATATTAAATATGCTTCTGATATACAAGCAGAAGCAATAAGTTATAGACAAGATGTTGTTGATGAAATTAAAGAATATGCAGTTAAGATTCATAAATTTATGGAAAAAATGAAAAAATTAGAAAAACAAAGATTTGAATTTTATGCAACATCATATCAGGTTAAAACATCAGGATCAGAAAAAATCAAATTAATTAATGCTGATTTGTCAGCATATCAGGAATTTATAGATGAAATGGATGAACATGTTAATTTATTAAGAGATACTTCTAAGAATTTAGAATCAATAAATTATGCTGTAAAATCAAAAATTGAACTTGCTAATATATTGGGTGGATGGAAATAAAAATAATAGGTTTGCGTGAAATTTAAATTAAATCAAGATAATACTAAATTAATATTGATAGAATCAACAAAAGGTGAATATAATCAGCTTAAACTATATTTAACCCGAAAAGTAAACAATTATCGTTTTATGAAACGTGTAAAATTGGGTGTTTGGTCTGGGGATATTGATATGTTTAAGGATGGCTTCATAGATTTTGGATTATGGCAAGAAGTATATCAATGTTGTAAACAATATGGTTATAAATTTATTATTGAAAATCAAGATCAATTTCCAATAAATAAAGATATATCAAAAGAAAAATTTCAAGAATTTGTTTATGATTTTTATAAAAATCATAAAACGAAGGATGGAAAACCTTTTATACCATATGAACATCAAATTGAAGCAATTTATCAATTGTTAAAATATAATTATGGAATATTGGAAATTGCAACTGCTGGTGGTAAATCTTTAGTATTCGGTACACTTTTATTTTTTTATTTGAAAAATGTAAATCCTGATGCTAAATTTTTATTAATAGTACCAAATATTTCATTGGTAACACAATTCTATAACGATTTAAATGATTATAATTATGGTTATAATAATGATAATTTAAATCCTTGTACTATTCGTATTGATGAAGTAATGAGTGATAATCCAAGAAAATATAGAGTTGATGAACAAAAACCTAATATTTATATTGGGACATATCAAAGTCTTGAGAAATATCCACGTGAATGGTTCAAGCAATTCGATGTTGTAGCTGCAGATGAAGCACATACTGCTAAAGCACAAACACTTATAAGTATTTTAACTAAAACATTTGGATGTGCAAAAATAAGATTTGGTATGAGTGGTACATACCCATCACCAAATTCGGCAGAAATATTAACTATTCAATCATTATTGGGACCAAAATTGATTAATATTAGTGCAAAACAATTGATGGATAAAGGCTTAATTTCAACAGTAAAAATAAAAGCAATACTATTACATCATGACAATCATAAATTTGCAGAAGCTGTTTATAATATTAAAAAACGTGGTGATGGTCAAAAAGCTTGGCTATTGGAAAAAGAATACGTTGCTAATTCAGCTAAAAGAAAAACATTTATAAAAAATTTAGTAGATAAATTTACTTCTAATTCACTTATTTTATTTCATAATCTTGAATATGGTACTGAATTATTTAATTTTTTAAAAGATAATTGTCAAAATAAAGATATTTTTTATATAGATGGTGAAACTTCTATTGAAAAAAGGGATTATATTAAAAATAAAATGGAAGACACTTCTGGTAATCCTAAAATACTCATCGCCAGTTTCGGGACAACATCTACTGGGGTGAATATCAAGGCTATAACAAATATAATTTTTGCACAAGGATTTAAAAGTGACCAAGTAATAAGGCAGTCAATTGGTCGAGGGCTAAGATTACATTCAGAAAAAAATAAATTAATTGTTTTTGATATTGTTGATATTTTTCATGAATCATTTAAAACAACATTGTGGAGACAATATGAATCTAGACGTGATGATATTTACAAAAAACAAAAATATCCTTTTGATGAATTGAAAATAAAATTGTGAAATATCAAAATTTGTTATATATTTGCAAAAAAATTGTAAATGAAAATTGATATTGATAATACTTTTATTCGGTATGGTAGATTACATCTAACCAAACAGAAAGGTTTTGAAAGTGATTCATTTCATTCAGCTTCGTTTCATTCACCACCAGCACAATATGGTTTTTATGCTATGCCAATAAGATTTCAAGAATTGTTTTTGATTGGATCATTGGATAAAACTCAACCAGATGTATTATCTTTACCTAAAAAATTAGATAGCGAAAAAAATCCAGATTTTGATTATAATGAGTATTCAAAAAAACGTAGAGATAGATATAAATCTATTATGCATAAATTTGTTGTAAAGAATGATGATGTTATATGGCATCATTTAGATATTAAACCAAATATGATATTAGCATCTTATGGTTCTTGGAATAAAAGCTTAGTCAGAGATTGGAAAAATGCTTTAATTAAAGAATCTGTAAAACTTAGAGTTGAAACATTGGGTGATTATGGTGAAGGTTTTACATTTCAACAAATACCTAAAAAAATTGGTTATTATTCTAAAGTTCATTTTGAAGTTTTTTTTGATACTAAAGTATATTAAATACACAACAAGAATTTTTCAAAAAAAAAACGCAAAAAAATTTGGTAGATTCAAAAATGTTACGTATCTTTGTAGTGTCAAATTTAATTAATAACAACTAAAAAATAGAAATCATGGCAGTATTTGGAAAAAAAGTCGTAGCAGTTAAAGAAACAGCAAAGAAAGAATCACATCAAATTGCAAAAGTTGCAGGTGATGCATTTGCTGATATGTTACAAAAATTTGTAAGTATCAAAGATCAGATTAAAACTTTGACCGCAAACCAAAAGGCTATCGAAGGTGAAATCAAAGCACAAGCTTTGGAAGAATATATTAAGTTGTATCAATCAGGAAAGAAAAATCCCGAAAGCATCAAAATCGAATCAGATAATGGTGACAGGGTAATGTTTATGGTTGTAAAGAAGTACACTGGTGCTGTTGATGATGATCGTGCCACAGAACTCAGGGAAAAATACGGAGAAACCTTCGTAGAAGAAAAGAATGAAGTTATTATGGATAATACACTCTTGGAAAAATATGCAGACAAATTTGAAGAACTTTTTGCAAATGCTGATTTCTTAACAGAAGATGAAAAAGAAAGTTTGTTTGTACAGAAAGTTACTTACAATATTACACCAAATGCAATTGATCAAGCATTCATTTCAGGTGACGGTAATGTTGAAGAACTTATCAGCGACATTTCACCAGTTTTGATGCTAAAAGATACAAAGTAAAAATTATTTGATATTATACATACAAAAAAAGCAATTTTTAAAAAGTTGCTTTTTTTATTTTTATATATACAAATAAAAAAATAATGAAATTTTTAAAAACGTTTGAAGAAAAATCAGAAGATATAAATGATATATTATCATTATTAGCAGATAAATTAGTAGAATTTGATAATTATGAAGAATATGATGAATATGATGCTGTGATTTTTGATAATCACGAAATTGATATTGATGAAAAAATAATTTTTGTATCGGGTAAGATTGCATATACTTGGAATGAAAGTATTGGTGATTATTTTACACCATCATATACAGAACGAGAATTTTATTTTGCTGATCTTAATGTTAAAATTTTTGAAAATTTAGATGATGAAGATGGTAAAGTGCTATCTGAAGAAGAATTAAAAAAATTGTATAATTTAATTGAAAAATTTGTTTAAATTTTTTGTGGATTGATAAATTATAACTATATTTGTGTCATAAATTCAAAACGATAAAATTATGACAAAGGTAGTTAAATTAATTATGGTTACAGACATCAACAACAACAAATACTATAATATGTTTGAACAGGCTGATGGTACATTTAAAGTTGAATATGGTCGGGTGGATTCAACTGTCCAACATGCATCTTACTCTATGCGAGATTGGGACAAAAAATATCGTGAAAAAACAAATAAAGGTTATAAAGATATTACACATTTGTATGAAGAAGTCGATACAACATCAGCAGCTACAGTTGATGAAACATTCATATCAAATGATAAGTTTGTAAAGCAACTTATCGAAGACCTCCAAAGATATGCTAACAATACCGTAAAAGAAAACTATAAAGTTTCTACGAAAAATGTAACCCAAAAAATGATTGATGAAGCACAAACAATCATTGATGAAATTGCCAAAGTGTATAATTCAAAATACACAAAAGAAGATTTAAACAAATTACTTCTCAAATTATTTACCGTTATTCCACGAAAAATGGGTCACGTTCAAGATTATCTTGTAAGTGATGGTGATTCAAAAGAACGTGTTGCAAAGATAATTGATAGTGAACAGTCGATTTTGGACTCACTTGCAGGTCAAGTTTTGATTCAAGAACCTGTTGCTAAAGAAGAAAAAACAGACAAAAAAATTGGAATTTTGGATTCGATGGGTATTTCGGTATCCCACGTTACTGATCAAAAAATTATTGATAAAATTAAACGGTTGATGGGTGATTCTTCTGATAAATTTTCACGTTTGTTTGAAGTAACGAATTTCAAAACTGAAAAGAAATATAAAACTGTTGAAATTAAAAATGAAGAATTGTTTTGGCATGGTTCAAGAAATCAGAATTTCTTCAACATCTTACAGACAGGTTTGTTAATTCGTCCTTCAGGTGCAGTTTATACTGGTTCTATGTTCGGTGATGGTATTTATTTTGCAAATAAAGCTAGGAAATCAATAGGTTATACATCTTTATCAGGTTCTTATTGGGCTAATGGAAATGCAAATAAAGCTTATTTAGCACTGTTTTCTGTAAATTTAGGAAATAAAAAGGATGTATTTAGACATTCATCCGATTGCTATCATTTTAGCGAAAAAAATATTGCACCATACAATTCAGTATATGCACACGGTGGTGCAGATTTAAGGAATGATGAATTTATCATCTATAATGGAAACAGGTGTACAGTTAAGTATTTGGTTGAAATTAAATAACATATAATTTGGTACAATAAAAAGGCTTTGAAAAACATTCAAAGCCTTTTTTATTTTAAACTAAAATCAATTATTTATCTATATTTAAAAAATAATGTTATGATAAATGATTGTGTTAAGTTTATTCGATGGAATAAGTTGTGGAAGATTGGCTTTAGAACGTGCCAATATTAAAATAAATAAATATTTTTCTTCTGAAATAGATAAATATGCTATTGATATATCAAAAAAAAATTATCCTGATATAATTCAATTAGGTGATATAAATGATTGGAAAAATTGGAATATTAATTGGTCAGAAATAGATTTACTTATTGGTGGAAGTCCATGCCAGGGTTTTACGTTTTCTGGAAATAGACTTAATTTTGATGATCCTAGAAGTAAATTGTTTTTTGTATATGTTGATATTCTTAATCACATAAAATCATTAAATTCGAATATTAAATTTCTTTTAGAAAATGTTAAAATGGAAAATAAACATAAACAAGTTATAGATAACTTGCTTGGTTATGATGGTATTTTAATAAATTCTAATATTTTTAGTGCTCAAAATCGACAAAGATATTATTGGTCAAATATTAAAATTGATTCAATACCTGAAAAAAATGATATCGTTTTGAAAGATATATTAAATTCAGATGATGATAATAATCCTGATTATTTTATTTCGGTACAACATCATTTAGCTTGGTTGAAATCGTATAATTGGAAATTTGATGATATAAACAATAAGTCTAAACCATTACTGGCAACATATTATAAACAACCTCCACATTGTCCTTATATACCTTCTATTCATTCACCTAGTGGATATAGAAGATTATCACCATTAGAATGTGAAAGACTTCAGACACTTCCTGATAATTATACCCATGTGATTAATATTAAAAATAATAAAACATATGAAAATAGTAGAACTCAACGATGGAAATGTTTGGGTAATGGTTGGACTGTTAATGTAATAGCATTTATTTTAAAAAATTTGTAAAAAATAACAATATTTAACTTAAATAATTTGCATATGTTATATTTTTTGTTATGGTGTATACAAAAAGTATAAAAGTATAAAAAGTATACAAAAAGTATAAAAATTTACAAAAATGCCTTGATTCATTGGTCAAGGCTTTTTTTTTATATAAAAAAGTAAAAAAAATGTCAATAAATTTTTTTTTTTAAAAATAAGTAATATATTTGTACGATAAATAAATAAAAAATACAATTTAATACTGCAATGATGAAGTAAATAATTGTAGATTAATAAGTAACTAAAAAATATAGGATTATGAAAAAAAGAATTAATGCATCACCAACATCAAGACTTGCTACTCACACATTAAGAAATAGTGGTCATACAAATTATACTGCTATTGAAGATTTGATAGACAATCCATTGGATAATAAAGTTAAAGCAACTGAAATTAACGTTTATTGTGAAAGTGAAAAAGGTGATAGTCATTCTTTTAATAGAATTGTTGTAGCAGACAATGGTGCAGGAATGGATATAGAAACACTTGGACAGTATTTTATCTTAGGTGAAAGTAAAAAAAATAACACCGATCTTGGTATATATGGTGTAGGTGCAAAACTTGCAGCTTGGTCTATTGGTAAAAACTTAACCGTTTATAGTAAACAAAAAAACGATAAATTATTAAAAGCTTCTCAATCACTCGATGATATGGAAAAAAATAATAATTTTGAAGTTGAACTTACAGATGATCTTACAGATTTAGAAATTAAGAAATTTAAATCTTATGTTAAATTTTTTAAGAATAAAATTTCGGAAATGCAAGGTACTGTGGTAGTTATAGAAAATTTGGATCGTTTGTCCAATAAATCTAAACAAAGTTTCGTAAGTAGATTAAAAGAAAAATTATCTTTAACTTATTCAAATATTATAGATAATGTTACTATCAATGTAAATGATGATCAAGTTAAAAAAATTGATTATGTTGGTGGTAAAAATGTCAATCCAATATTGTTAAGTGAATATATGAAAGAAGTTGAGTATATGGGTTCAAAATTTTACTATTCAGCATATTATTTACCTAGAACTATTGGTGTTGATGGTAAAGGATTAGATGTTTATGATATTACACCAAATCAACAAACTGGTGGATTATGGTTATTTAGAAATAAAAGACTGGTTGGAAGCGGTATTAGATTTGATAATATTGCAGGTAATGATGGTGATGGTCACACAACAAGATATAGATGTTTGATTTATTTTGATGGTAATTTTGATCATATATTTGGTAGTACATTTAATAAAATTGTTCAAGATAAAAATGATATTGATCCAGAATTTTCTAAATTGTTACGTGAAATTAATAGGGAACCATTAAAAGAATTTAGAAGACTTGATAAACAAGCAATACGACAATCAACCGATAATAAAGAATTATCTAAAAAATTAACAGAAGCAGTAAAGAATTCTATTAAAGATGCTCCTATAAAAACTGATGTTGATAAAAATACAAAACATACACCAGAAGAAAAAAAAGAAGATAAAGAAACTGAACCTAAACATAAATTAGACCCAGTAAAAACTAGGGAACGATTGAATGCGATTGAAAAAGAAAACAAAAGTTGGTTACACGAAGTTGAAATTTTATCAAACGGTACAAATGAAAAATTTTATGAAATTACCAAAGTTGTTGGAAAATATGTTCTACATTTAAATTCAGATCACATATTATATAATGAATTTTTTGATAAATTAGAACCATCACTTCAAAATATGTATGTAATAACTTTATTGGGTGGTGTTGTTGGATTCAATAGATCATTATATAATGAAAAACACGTTAGATATGTTGATGATGTTTTATTTGAATATGAAGAAAATAGGGATAAAGCAATTAGAGAATTTTTCAAAAGTGCTATAAAAAATAGACTTAAATAATTGATAAAAATTTGGAATTTAAAATTTAAATGTATATCTTTGTTGGATAAAATAATTAAATTAAAAAATATGAGAACAATTACAGATCAAGACATTAAAGCTGCTTTCAAATTGCTCATGGAACAAAATGGAACAACATCAACAAAAGAAGTAAAAGAATATCTTAGAACACAAGGTTTTAGGGTAACGCAAACTGATGTGTCACCAATTATGAATGATAGTTATCAAGAATTGGGTGCTGAACGTAATTTTAATGGTGTGTATTATGAATATCAATTATCGGGATCATCACCACAAATTGTCTGCGATGATGATGACGATGACGACGATGACGATACTGTTGTTATCAATGTTAAAGCAACAATAAATTCGTTTTCGAATAGGCAATTAAAATTCAGAAAAGATTCAAATATTGAATTGGTTTCAAAATTTAACAACCCAAAGTATACACAATTTAAATCTGATATCCAATCAATTTTGGATAAAAGAGGGGTTACTGTATAATGAAAATATACTTAGTTAAAAAAGACTTGCATATGTAAGTCTTTTTTTTTATATTTGTAATAAATTAGAAAAATATGGAAAATTTAAAATTTAAAAATATGGAAAATTTAAAATTTAAATCAGCTATTTCTAGATTTGGAAGTATTTTAACACCTGATATTATTATTATATCAGATGATGGTGTTACATATAAAAAAAGACATAAGAATTTGATTACTGTTGAAGAAAAAACAATTCAATATTCAAGAATATCATCAGTAGAAATAAACACAAGTCTTATTGGAACAACAATTAAGATTAATTCAAATGGTGGCTGCGGTAATGATATAGTTGCACACAAGTTTACTTTATCTGATGCGAAAGAAATAAAAAAGATAATACTTAATCAACAAAAAAATACTTAATGAAACACTAATGAAAGGTCAAAGATTATCCAAAGTTAAAATAAAAACAAATTGGTGGTTGAATAAATTGAAAAAAACATATCCAAAAAACTTGAATAATATGTAACTATAAAAAAATCATATATGAAAACTTTATTGTATTTTATGCATAAGTATGAATTTTCATTAACTCATACGGGGAGGGAATCAGCTATAACAAATGCTGAAAAAAATTTAAAAACTGAAGATTATGAAAAGTTTTTAATGTGGGTAGAACTAATTAATAAGTATGAATTATCAACTAAATCCGAAAAAGAACTTATATTGATTGAAGCAAAAGAAAATTTGAAAGAATTAGAATATGAAGATTTTTTAAAATGGACAAAGAAAAACCCACAAAAACCAAAAAGATGAAAAATATATTAAAATTAACAAATTCATTAAGTAAATCATTAACTAACTTACAAGGTAATTGTTATGGTTTTTATTATAATGTATATACTAAATCATACGTAAACTGCAAAAATTAATTTAAAAACACAATAAAATGACAGATAGAGTAAAAGGTTTTACAGTTACATTGGATCAAGATTATAGAATTGATGATGTTGAAACAATCTTAAATGCAATACGAATGATAAAAGGTGTTGTACACGTTGAACCAAGTATTGTTGATATTGATGATCAAATGAATCAAGCACGAGTAAAATATGAACTAAGAGATAAATTTTATAATTTTATGAAAGAAAATCTTTAAAATAATTCAAAAAAGAAATAGCCACTAAGTAGTGGCTATTTTTTATTTATTCACTGGTTTTACCATCAAATTCTTCTTTACTATCTTCAGCTTCTTTTTTAGTTTTTTTCACAATTTTATCTTTATGATGTGGTGGTGTGTATATTGTATACATTTTTAATTCATTTTTACCAGTATTAATGATATTGTGTTTTGAACCAGCAGGTATAATTACTGCATCACCATCGCTAACTTTATATTCAGTGTCATTAATTATCACTTTACCATTTCCTGATTCGAAACGAAAAAATTGATCATTATCTTTATGAACTTCTTCACCAATTTCTTCTTCACCTTTAAGCGACATTAAAACTAATTGTAGATTTTTACCAGTATATAATACTTTTCTGAAATTTGAATTGTTAACAGTATCATTTTCTATATTACTTTTAAATCCTTTAACAGAAGAATTATTTTCAAATTGACTAAATGATATAATTGGTTTCATATTTGAATTTTTTTTGTATATATTAATAGTTAAAATCAAAAAAATTCTTATCTTTGTGAAAAATTTATTATGATACAAGTATATAAAAATTTAACAGGTGGTGATAGTGTTGGTAATGATGCTTTACAGTTAAGTCCAATACAAGTTGATTCCAAATACTGTAAAAAATGGAATGAACGAATGACTGATTTTGTAGTACTCACAAAAAATGGGGAACGTATAAATAATAATCTTTATAGAGTTGGTGGATTAAATAACCCGAACCCTTCTAAGGATAATTATTTTATGCTTATAAAATATGTTGAAGCTTTTTATTCGGATGATATAGTTCGAATGAGTAAGAGAAAAGATTCCAAACATTTAGAAGGAAGATGGTGTATTATTGATAAAAACGGAATTGAAAAAGTTGAATTTCCACGTTTTAAAAACCCATATTTAGTTGAAAATAGCTGTATATATTCTGTTGATGGTGATTATTATAATGTTGAAAATGGTGAATGTTATTGTTGTCATGCAAGTTCAACTATGCAATCTTCTGATTTTTTATTTTTAGATAACCGTTTTGATAGTGAGTCAAAACGTGGGGTTTTAAAAATATGTAAAAAAACAGGCAAATATGAACTGTTTTCTTAATATAGAATATGAATGGATGGTTGTATCTAAAAAATATGATATTATTTAGTTTATTTCAAAAAAAAATTGTATATTTGTCTAATAATTAATAACAACAATGAATACTAAAAATTACATTAATGAATTAAGGAATAATAATAATTTAATTCAAAAATACGATAAGTTTTATTATTATTATCCACCTAGACCAGAATATGTAATACCATCATCCGAATTACCTAATTATGAAAAAAATTATTTAGGGCAGCCCAAACTTAACGGATCGTGCGTGGAAATTTATATTAATGGTAATGAATTTCGTTATTTTGGTAGACACAAAAATGAAAGTATTTCAAATTTTAATTTAAATATTAATGATTTGAAAATCCTTAATTGTGGAAATAACAATTGGAATGTTTTTGTTGGTGAATATATGAACAAAAATAAAAATGGTGTAGATGGTAAACCTTGGAATCATAAATTCGTAATTTTTGATGTTTTAATATATAATGGGGAATATCTTTTAGGAACAACTTTCGAAGAACGTGTTAAATTATTGGATATTCTGTTTGGTACTGTTGATGAAAATGATTATTTGTATAAAATAACTGATAAAATTTTTAGGGTTAAATCATTTTATGATGATTTTTTAATTCATTGGAATGATATCGTTAAAGTGGATATGTTAGAAGGATTTGTTTTGAAAAAAAGAAATCAAAAATTGGTAAAAGCATTTGCAGAAAAAAACAATATGTCACATAAGTGTCGCAAAGAAACAAAGAATTATAGATTTTAATATTTTAATAACATTAAAACAACAACAAAATGAAAACATTTTTAGCAATCTTATTAATTTTGACTACAATAATAACATTTGGTCAAAAAACCGAATATGGATCATATTCATTAATAGGTTCGAAAGAAAAAACTGTAACTAGTTTTATATCATTTGATGGTAATTTAGGAAATTTAACGAACGAATTTAAATTTACCGATAAAATGATAGGCACAGTTGGATGTACACTAGGAAGCACTATTGATCATGCAATTACGATAGGTTTAACAGGAAGTTATTATTTGGATACACCAATATCAAATTTTAAAGATTTTGGGTATATAGGTGGTTTAATTGAACCAACAATATTTGGAAAATTTCCATTTCATATAACATTTCCGTGTGTAATTGGTGTTTATGGTTCTATGCAAGAAGATGATTATTGGAAATTACTAAATTTGATTTTAATTAGTGGAATTCGGATGGAATTAAATATTGCTGATGGTTTACGTGTATCGTGTGGACCTTCTTATAAATGGATTCCTGATCAAAATGCTACATATATGAGTTTGGATTTTTCTATTAAAATTGGTAAATATTAAAAAAATTTGTATTTATTAAAAAAAATGTTAATCAATTGATTAACATTTTTTTAAAGGTTCATTTTTAATATTATAATCATTATTCCATATAATATAATCATATTCTGGTTTAAATTTTAACATACATAATTTAATATGTCTTTCTTTTCTTGTTTTTTTGATTTTATATTCGTTTTCTTCCCAAGGTTGAATATTTTCATTATTTAAATTCATCCATCCTCTAGATATTAATTTATCTAATCTTCTATGAATTCGATTATTATTATATTGACTTGCTTCTTTATTGATTATAAAAGATTTTGTTAAACATTGAACAATTGCATTTGGACAAGATTCACTAATTTTTAAATTATTATTGCTTTTATCTTTTTCTAAGAAAACACCACAACAGGATATATCAACATTCGTTAATAATTTTTTATATGATTCTATATATGCATATTCTAAATAATTCTTAGTTTCTTTAAGTTTTAAATTGTCAGCTCTTGGCCTTATTATTTGTATTATTTTTCCATTTTTATTTTGAAGTGTCCAGGGTTCAGCAATAACAGAGATTTCTTTATACATATTCAAAGCATCCAAATCAAATAAATCAAGATTAGAATATCCTTTTGTTAATAGAAATTTATATAATTTTCTAGCTGAATTATACATACATAATATATCAATATCATGAATTTCAAGTTCAGCTAAACTATCTCTGACTGCACCACCATATATTGTAATATAATCAGAAGCATTAAAAATTTCATTAACATCAAATTCAATATATTCAGATATAGAATTTGCCACCTTTGAAGTTAAATTAGATAATGTATACATATTATTTCCCTAAAAATGTTTTTAATTTTTCATTATAATTATAAATCAATTTATCATTTATTTCAAAATTAGTTATTTCTAAATTATATTCCAAACAAATGTTTATAAAATCTTCAATTTCAATTTTATTATTTTCAATAGTATAATTAATTAAAGCTTTGAAAATATTTATATTGGTTTTTAATAAATCTTCACATTTAATTTTTTCATCACGTAAAATGTGTTCAATTTCTTTATCACTTTTATTCGTATTAAAATAACCATCATAACCAATATTTTGATTTTTTGGAAAAATATAAGAAATTGTACCATTCATAGCAAATTTTCTAATATATTGTGAAGCAATATGTGTTGCATTAAGAATATCACTTTGTGACCCGTTTGATTTATAATCATCACCATAAATAAATTCTTCCGCAACTATTCCAGCTAATAAAACACATATACGATTTTTTAAAAATGTTTTATTGTCTACACTTGAATGATTTATAACAAATCCATTAGAAAATCCAGCAGCATTTATATTTATTTGTTTTGGTGTTGTTTTAAATAATAATGTGTATACCAAAGCGTGTCCCAATTCATGTACCAATACCAACATTTTTTCATCTAAAGATTTATTTTTCTTTATGTTGTCAATATCTAATGTTATTTTTTTGTTGTATCTTGTTTTATCTAATTTACAAAAAAGATTACTTGTGGTATTATCAAAATCAATTAATATCTTATTTTTGTTATGTTCTAAACAAATAAATAAAAAATATGGAATATTTGATTCGATTATATTAGATATTGTTGATATTACTGGTCTTACACCTTGTGCTGGAAATACACCATTTTTATAAATAATATCGTAAATATTGTCTGTTAAATTTATTTTAATTTTGTTTTTAATATAAATGTTATCCAAAATTTGATTACAATATTTTTTGATTATAGAATAATAATTTTCTTTATTTAATATTGGATATATTATATGATTATTGCCGAATCTTGAAATTTGTTCGGGTTTAAATTTTTTCAATAATGCTTCCTTTATATCTAAAATAGTTATTCTTTTTGATAATTCGTTATAAATATCTGCATCTCGTTCGCAATCATCGACATCTGATGCCATATGGTATGCTTCATCAAGATTACCTGAAATGAAAATTAACATTTTTGAATATGTTTTACCTTCGGATGTTGATTTGTCACATAAAGCTGTTTTTATTACTTCTAATTTTTCATCAGATGATAACGTCATTATTTCTTCCGCAGTGTATTTAGTTTTTATTAATTTTTTCAATCTACTTGCAGACCAATATGTCATTTTATATTTTTTTTCAATTTCAGAATCTGTATTTGAATCTTCTGTTTTTTCTGTATCGGGTGTTTTTAATTTTTTTTCACTTTCTTTCCAATATAATTCATCAAAATACATTTCGATTAAATCTCTTTTTCTTTTATTATCGTTTTGAAATTTTCCATCAGATAATAACATCCAAATATCATTAAAATATTTTGATTCTATTAGCTTACCAGTTTCATCTATACTTCTAAAACGTTGCATTTCATCTAATAACAATACACATTGTTCATCTGGTTCAATATCTGATAATTCCAAATATGATTGAATATTTAAGCTATAATTGTCTTTCATATCCAATTGTATTTCAACAAATTTATCATTCAAATTTAACAATTTAATTAATGTTCTAACCAAGTCAGTTTTACCAACACCAGTAATACCCCACAAATTTATAATTAACGGTCTTAATTGATATTCAGGAATAATATACCATAATGATATTCCATTAATAATTTTATCAATTATTTCATCTATACCAATGAATTTCTCTTTAAGTAATATTCTAACACTTTCTAGTATTTCTTTTTTCTTGTTTATTGATTCTAAATCCATATCTGTATTATTTATATTATTCTAATTCGTTTATTAATAATTCAATTCCTTTTACTGCTTTTTCTTTTATTGTCTTTATTCTTAAACTGACATTTGCTGGTTCTGGATCAATGTAATAAATTGGGGTTTCACGTTTAGCAAATTGTAAAAGATGTCCAACTGTTATTACTTGGAATGATGTTCCAACAATTACTAATATATCAGCATTTGTAATTGATTTTTCAGCTTCTTCTAAATCTGGTAATGCTTCACCAAACCAAACAGTATCTGGTCTTAATTGGCTTCCGAAATCGCATATATCACCAATTTTAATGTCATCTAAACAAACATATTTCAAATTTGGATTAATACTACTTCTAGATTTCAATAATTCACCATGAACATGAATGATATTAGTACTTCCTGCTCTTTCGTGGAGGTCATCAATATTTTGCGTAACAACCGTAACATTGAATTTTTTTTCTAATTCTGCTATTTTGATATGACCATCATTTGGTTTATATTCAAATAATTGCTTTCTTAGTTTATTGTAAAATTTTAAAACTAATTCAGGATCATCATACCAACCTTGAATATGTGCAACTTTATTTATGTCATATTCTTCCCATAAACCATCATTAGAATCTCTAAATGTTCTGATTCCGCTTTCTTGACTCATTCCTGCACCTGTTAAAAATACTACATTCTTCATAATCATTGATGTTTTTATGCTTTTATTAAAAAAATAAAAATAAGTTTTATAAATTTATATATAACAATATGAAAAAATTTACTGAATTTGTTATAGAACGAATGGTATCGTATCAAAAAAATTTGTGTCCTGATATTTGGGATGGTAATAAAATGATTGAACGAATTGAAACTAAATTACTTAGAATTGCAAGAGATTTTTATGATGATTTGGATATAAAAACAGATATTAAAGATATTCAGTTAACTGGATCAATTGCCAATTACAATTATACTTCAAATAGTGATTTAGATGTTCATATAATAATAGATTTTTCTGAAATAAATGATGATATAGAATTAGTTAAAAAAGCGTTTGATGGTCAAAGATTTATGTGGAATTTAAGACATCACATTGTAATAAAAGGACACGATGTTGAATTATATGTACAAGATATTAATGAAGAACACGTAACATCTGGATTATATTCTTTAATGAATCACAAATGGATTAAAGAATCAATATATAATAGACCAAATGTTGATACAAAAGATGTTGATGATAAATATGAAGTAAGGGCATATGATATTGATGAATTAACAAAGATATCAAAATCCAAGTTGGATTCAACAGAAGCAGAAGAATATTATAATAAAGCCAAAGAATTAAAATCAAAAATAATGAAATCCAGGAAAGAAGGTTTATCTGCATCAGGTGAATTTTCTATTGAAAATTTAGTTTTTAAAAAATTAAGAAATAGCGGTAAATTAGAAAAACTTATAAATGTTATAAGTAATTTCTATGATAAAATATACAGTCAATAGTTGTTAATTTCAAATATTTGTTGCATCAATTGATAAACAAGGTAGAATTTTTTGAAAGGAAAGACTTATTGGTGATATTTCTCATATTTGGAAATAATCTTTAATAAATAGATTATTAATATCAAATATTTCAAATATATCATTATTTTCATCTAATCTGATAAAGATATCAAAATTATTTTCTTTTAAACGAATAGATAGTATCTGTTTTTTCTGTTAAACTTGAACAATATCTTTTAACTTTTAAATACATTTATTTGGTTTTCAAATATTTTAAAAATTGTAATCATACATTGTATTTGTTTGCTGTTTTTACTATATTTCTAATGTTAAGAATTTTAAAATAATATAAAAATGTGTATTTAATACCAACTTTTTCTTCATGTTTTTTTACTTTTGCTGTAAATTTTATTTCATCATTTTTTTCGACTTCTTTTTTTGAATATACAATAAATCTATTTTCATCATCATCAACAAGTTTGCATTTCCATTGTTCACCATATATTCCATCAGTTTTTTCAACAAAATAAACTGTTGCCGTGTGTTCTATTTTTTCATCAACGTTTCCAACATATTCACTTTTATTAGTTTCTTTGTTTTTATTGGTTATAGTTTCCCAATATAAATCGTTGTAGTATTTTATTTTTTCTCTTCGTTCTTTATTATTATCCGAATACATTTGATCTTCACCTGGATTATATCCGAATAATTGATTATATAACCAAACAATATATTTTGGATTTTCAACAAATATTTCACCTAATGTCCATCCTCTATATTTACCTTTCATCATAACATCAGATGTATCTTTTTTCCATAATCCCATTTTAGTGCCATATCTATCTATCATAACAGGACAACGACCCGCAGATTTTTTTGCTTTTTCACAAGCTTTTTTTAAATCTATACTCAAATTGCAAATATAATTGCAACTTGGTAAAGTTTTATTTCCACCAGGTTTATATTTCCACAAAGTATAATATACACTATATTTTCCAGATACATCAATATAAAAATTTCCAAATTTTCCAATATCCCATGATGAATCAACACCTTTTTCTAAAAATTTTTCAGCTTCTTCAATTTCTTCATCTGATGGTTGAATCAATGTATTATATTTTTCATTGAATTTAATTATTTTCATCTATTCTTAATTTATTTTTTTTTTTCACAATACATTTTCATAATGTTCTATACATTTATTTATTTCACGTTGAAGTCTATTTGGAATAATTGGTTTTTGAATATAATGTAATATACCCATATCTGTTATTTTTTTAATTATATCATTACCACCAGCAGTAACAACAATAATTGGTATATTATAATTTTTTGTAACATATTTAATTGTTTCATATCCATCCATTTGTGGCATAAATATATCTAATAATATTATATCTGGTGGATCTTGTTTGATATATTTTATTGCATCTAAACCATTAATTGCAATTTGGGTATAATATCCTAATTTTTGTGCAATTGCTTGTTGGATTGTTGCACTATCCACATCATCATCTACAATAAGAATTTTATTTTTACACATGATAAAACACTTTTTTTTGTATATATAAAAATTATTTATTATATAAATAATTTTTAAACTTTTATATAATAAAAGTATATACGTATATATAAAAAATAATAAATTAAAAAGTGATATTATCCGTTACAATTGAAGATATTATAAAAAGGTGTCTTTTTTCAGATTACAAAAGATTTGTATTAAAAAACAAATCAGAACAAGAAATTCAAATTATTGTTAAAGAAAATAAACCAATAGTTTTATCTGAAAATGAAGCATATGCTATCGGTTTGCTTAAATGTATAGAAACAGATAATTTAGTTCATAGATTTGTTGTTCATATGAAAGAAATGATAAATATCAAATCAACAATATTTGATAAGAATGTTTATATATCAGTAAAGATTATAGAAAATGAATTGGAAAGTTTTAAGAAAAGATTTCCTGAATATTGGGAAGCTGATTTAGCATATGCTAAAGGTATTTCTGATTTAAATAATTTTATAACTAAATTACAGAATTTGATAAAAACATTTGAAATTTTTGAATTTAAAATAAAAGATAAAAAAGTAAGATATTTTCAATCAAAGGATATAAAGAAAATGATTGAAGATGATAAAAAGAAAGATTAAATAT
>Ga0172381_10002859_pt1 | contig 18657 bp, 26 predicted proteins | sample Leawel6488metaG_FD_119754 | JGI IMG/M metagenome (GOLD analysis project Ga0172381, IMG submission 119754) | Leachate microbial communities from a municipal landfill in Southern Ontario, Canada - Leachate well 64-88 metaG | ecosystem: Engineered > Solid waste > Landfill > Unclassified | place...
TTATTTTTTTATAATTTTTAATTACCCCGAAATGTTTTTATAGACAGGGGGTTTGTTTATTCTTAGATAAAGATTAAAAATAAACAATGGTAAACTGGATAATTATTATTTTATTGATTGTAATCGGATTATATGTAGTTAAATTTGATCATTTTAAACATAAAATATGGATGGTCTTTCTTATTTTTCTTGCAGTTTTTTTAGTCTTAAGCTTTAGTCTTGTTGGTTCTAAATATGAACTTAGATTTAATAATTTTAATGAAATTTCCAATTCTGGTAAGATTTATCTTGGGTGGTTAGCTAATGGATTTCAAAATTTAAAATCTATTGCTGGAAATGCTATTAAACTTGACTGGACCTCAACAAACAACTCTTTATTGAATGTTAGTCAGGTGGTTTCTGCAAAAAAATGAAAATATGAAAGTTCTTTTATTCCTTCTTATGTTTTTATGTGTTGGTGGTTTTTTTATAATTTCAAATGAAAATATTAAATTAAATAACTCTGAGAATGTTGGTTTATTTTTTGAAAAATATAGTTGTTGGATGGATAAATTATTTAGTAATGGGGGAGTTGTTGTAGGTTATGTTAGTAAGATGGAGTGGTTGCCTGAAAATAATTTAACTGGATAACCTAAAGATTAACACTAAAAAGCCCAGACTGAGGATTGAACTCAGGACCTCAACATTATTGGTAAATAATAAGTCTCGGGTGAGAATTGAACTCACACTCTCATCCTTACCAAGGATGTGCTTTAACCGGGTTAAGCTACCGAGACAATTTTGTTTAAATGCCTTTTATTTGAAAAACCTATTTTAGACATCCAAATATTTAATTGATTATGCCCATAAATATCTAGACAATAAATTTTTCTATTTATTAATTCTTTGGTGTAAAGTTTAAAATATTTAGATAAATAATCTTTTAATTGAAGATGCAAAGGGTAGCTTGCTATTTGAATTGAAACTCTGGGGTAGGGGTTTTTATAATTTTTTCTTTTGTCTAGAAAAACATAACCATCAGTATCAAAAATACCTCTAATTGTTGAATTGATGAACTCTTCATTAGAATTCATTATTATTTCAGGAATCTTTATAGTGTATGTTTTTACTCCTGGGGTAAAACTGAACCCCTCTTTTAAAAAATAAAATAATTCTTTAGAATAAAAAACCACCCTAATAGAATTTTTATTTTTAACATAATATATGTGGGGTTTTATACTAGGTACAAATAATTTTATAGTAGGGATTATTGTTTGGGTATAATAATCTAGGTCTTTTCTGCTATCTCCTGCAAATTCTATTTGATATAATTTATTCTTATAACAATTAAAGAACCCATCTCCTATAAATGCACCAATTACTTCACATAATTCTTTTGATAAATCAAAATTTATTTTTATTTCTTTATTTTTCTTTCTTTCTTTTATAGTTTTCATCCCCTTATCTCTACCTTCTTTAAACTTATTGAAATTTATTTGATAAGCTTTTTTTCCTCCCTTACTCAACCATAAATTAGATGATAATTTTTGAATACTATTTAATATTTCTTTTTGATATTCTAATGGTATATAATCGATTAACTTTTTGAATCTATTTTCCGGGATATTAAAACCTCTTTTATATCCTTCTAATGAAGTTTTAGAAATCTTAGTTTGATTATTAATTTCTTTCCACTTTAATTTAGAAAATCTTTTTATATCCTCAAAAAAATTATCTCTTCTTTCTTTAGTTTTAAAATAGAAATACTCTTCCATAATAATTTAATAATCTCGAATATTTAAGTCTTGTGCAAGCTGAGCTATCTGAGCATAATTCATCCTGTATAATTAAACTTATAAAGGTTTATTTTGTGCTGATAGTGTCATAAAATGGAAGAAGAATTTGATTTGAACAAACTAAAGCAAGAGTATGATAAACTCAAAGAGAGGTATAATCTACCTGAATTTTCTGATGTAAATAGGGTTTTTGATATAGAAGAGATTGATATTGATACAGACTTTTTATTGAGAAGAATCAGGAGAACTGTTTCTGAAAGGATTTCAGGATACTTAAGATTTTTAGAGGTTATTTTAAATCCAAGTAATGCTCCTATGTTTATTTTTAAGTTAATTAAAAAAATAAGTGAAGAAGATAAAAAACAACTTAGTGATATTTATGAGGTTTTAGGTGGATTTGAATTAGAAGCAGTTAAATTAGATTTAAATTATAATGAATTAAAAGAAGCTGATTTTATCAGAAAAACATATACTCTCTTAAGTAATGATGTTAGTAAAAGATTGTTAATTATTATTGAAAAAATGAGTAATAATGATGAAGAAAAGAAAGAGAGAAGCAGTTATTTTGGATAAATAAATAAAACTTTTGGGTGTGATTAGGTCTCATGAAAAAACAACCCATACTTGAAGAGAACAAACGAAGAAAAATATTAATTGAATTAGAAGCAGGTTCTAAGAAATTTGTTGAGCTTAAGAGAATATTAAAGTTAGAGTCTAATCTACTTTCTTACAATCTTAATATTTTAATTAAAGAAGGTCTTGTAGAAAAAACAGGGGTATATTATTTATTGAATGATAGTTGTAAGCATTTAATGCCTTACATTCGTTCGGATAATAATTTAATTCCTCTTACATGTGTTGCAACAATTGTTATGAGTAAAGGCAAAATATTAATAAGGAAAAAAGATTTAGAACCAGAAAAAGGGAAAAGCATTTTTATTGGTGGGAAGGTGGGTTTTGGAGAGGATATTTTTGATGCAGTTAGAAGGCATGTTAGAGAAAAAGTAAACATTGAGATAAAAAATCTTAGAACTATTTGTATTAATAACTATGTTTCAAAGAATAATCTTACTAATTCTCATTTTATTGTATTTTTTGTAATAGCAGAACCAATTGGAAACCCAAAAAATGCAGAATGGAAATATTCTAATAAAATAAAAGGAAAAATGTTCCCAGATAATAAATTTATAATTAAAAAAATGTTAAATAATAAAAGTATTAAGATAATTAATAGTATCTATGATGAAAAAAAAGATTTCTTTAAAGTAGTCAACATTTCTTGACTTCTTGTTTTATATAGTTTACAAAGATGATATTTCTATGAAGTTTGATTTAACTAAATAGGGAAAATTAAAACATGGCTATAAAAAATTCAGACAAATTTAAATTGAAAAGATTAATTATAAATTTTGCAGATTCTAGAAGTTTAGAATTAGCCTGTTTAAAACCTACAGATTTCCTTAGTTCTTCTTATGGGTCTGAAATGTTTTCAAGTAAAGTTAAAAAAGATAGAGATTTTATAAATGAGGTACATTGTTGTAAGATTTTTGCAGATTCTTATCATAAAAAAGGAATTATTTTGTCCACTTTAAATAATAAATTCTTGAATATCTGTTATCTTGGAGAATTTTACGGAAGAAGTGAGATTTATGGGCCTGTAACAAATCAAAAAAGTAAGATTGTTTATAATCCTTCAGAGAGATTAATTATTGAAGATACTAATAAAAGAATAGATGTAGACATGAAGCTGGACTATGTTCAGTATTCTTTAAGGGACAAATCTCTTGAAAGATTAATTTCAAAGATAAAAGGATCTCATTCTGAAATCAAAGTTTATGAAGATGGATTAAGTGATGATGACTCTATTAATCATTTAAAAGAATTAATTTTTGAGTTATTTTAAACTAATTCTTCTATATCTATTTCCATGCTAGCTACAGGCATCTTAATTTTATTGTTCTTTAGAACTACTGGGTGAATCTCTCCTAAAACTCCTATTTCTTTATTATTTACTATTATACTCCCTGTTCTTCCTTCAATAAATTTGCTATCCTCTGTTTCTTTTATTTCGTATTTTAGATTTAACATTCTCATTAGATAATCTAAAATTTGTTTTATTTCTGTAAAATTTGCTTTTTCAGAACATAATGAGACACATAATTTTTCTGTTTCTTTTATTCCTGTTTCTGATTTTTCAGCATTTTCAAATACTTTTCCTAATTCAAATATTTGCTGAGGATAGGTTGCCTCACTATTTTGAGACAAAATATTTATTGAATTTGCTAATAAAGAATTTCTTAAAATATTGTTTTCTGTTTTTGATGTTTCAACTTCAATTAAATCATTTTTAAATTCTTTTATATTCATATTTTTAAATTGTTTTTCTTTTGTTGATAAATGATAACTTGAGGTTTCAAGGATATTTAATCCAATTAATATCTCAGCAATTTTGTTTTTTAGTACAGAGATGTTATTTTCTTCTCCTATTGTACAAATCTTAGGGAGTTCAGGGATAAAATTATCATATCCATATGCAATTGCTATTTCTTCTACTAAATCAATTGTATGAAGAATGTCTGTTCTATAAGCAGGAATTAAGGCAATGCCTAAGACACCTTCTGGTTTCTTGAGAGTATCTTCCCCTGAATTTTTTTCATATCCTAGCCCCATTTTTTCTAAAAGATTTTTAATTTCTTTTTCAGATAATTCTAATCCTAAATTTTTGTTTATGTCTTCTATTTTAAACTGCATTTTTTCTGGTTCTAAATCAGGAGAGATTGTTTTTTTAGAATCTTTAATTTCCATCTGGTAAATCTCCCCGCCCATATTTGCAAATGCACAAACAATCATGTTGAGAGTTTTTTTCAGGAATTCTGGATGAAATCCAGAGCATTCAATAAATACTTCTTTTGTTGTTTCTGTTATCTTACCTGTTTTATGTGAATTAATTATTGGAGGCATTGATAGTATTTGTTTATCTGCATCTTGAAAAATTGGATATTCTTCATAATTTTTTAGTAAGTTTCCATATTCTCTTCCTGCTGGATGTTGTGAGAGTATTTGTCTTCCTGTTATCTCTTTTGGGAATTCTAATGGTTGGAATTTAATTTCCTCTGGTTTTTTTGCTAAAAAAGTTATTGGAAGTTTAATTGTTTCTAATGGATAAATACCTATTGCAAGCTTTTTTCTGTCTCTTCCATAACTTCCATGAAGTTTTTCTTGGATGTCAATTATTTCTTTTATTTTTTCATCGTCTAATTTTAAATTTTTGACAATTGCACATGCAGTAAATGGACGAACTTTTTTTACTGATTTATCTATTATGACCTGATAGTTTTTTTCAGGTTTGTTTAATTTATACTTTTGAACTTCTGGCTTTTTTAGAAAACATTTTATTGCTCTTGTAAATCCTTGGAAGGATAATAGGTCTGGCCTATTTGGGAAAATTTCAATTGAAAATTCATTTTCAGTTATATCTTCAACAGGAGTTCCAAACATGCTTATTTTATTTTCTATTTCTTCTGTTATTTTCCCTATTTCTTTTTCAAGTTGTTTTCTGTTTAAGGTTAGGATGGTCATTTTAAATTAAATGTTTGATTTTATTTATTTTAATTAATATTGCTCCTTTGCAGGGTTCTTCTTTATTTATTGGAATTTTCTTTATGAAGTCTGCCCATTTACCACTTGTAAAATATTGTGCAGTTCCTTTTAATTCATATCCCACACAATTTTCTTCCCAATCTCTTTGCCAAACAACTAATGAAACATTGTTATTTTTGGAAATATTATTGATAGTTTCATTTAGATAATTATTAGTTATTATAATTTCATCTTTTGAGATAACTTTAGCAAATCCTACTGCAATGTTATGCGGGTTTCCATTTTTATCTGTTGTTGCAAAGCCCATAGCATTACTTTCAATTATATTTTTTATTCCTTGATTTATTTCCATTTTATTTTCTCCAGATTTTCATGCTTCTTAATTTATTTATATCATTACTATATGTTTCTCTTAGGTCTGTGATATTAAAGAATTCCATAATCATTCTGTCAAATCCAGGACCCCAAGCTAATACTGGGATATGCTTTCCGAACATAGGGATTGTAACTTCTGGACGAAACATTCCTGCTCCCCCTAATTCAACCCATCTTTTATGAACAGGATGGAACACATCAATTTCTAATGAAGGTTCTGTATATGGGAAATAACCTGGGCGAATTCTTAATTTTTCATAACCCATTTTTGAGAAGAATTCTTTTAAATATCCTAAAAGCTGACGGAAATTAGCATTTTCATCTATTACAATCCCTTCTGATTGATTAAATTCAAAACCATGACTCCAATCTACTGTTTCATTTCTAAAACATCTGCCTAGTGCAAAATATTTTGCAGGAAATTCTTTATTTTCTGCAATTTTTTTAAGTGTTTGAGCAGATAGACAAGTTGTATGGGTTCTTAGTACAACTTTTTTTGCATCATCTTCTTTCCATTCATATTGCCACCCTTTGCTTCCTTTTATTTTTCCTTCATGAGCTTCTTTTACTTGTTCAACTATTTTTTTATTTGGAAGTATTGCTGTTTTATTCTTTATAAAAAAAGTATCCTGCATTTCTCTTACTGGATGGTCTTGTGCTGTAAATAATACATCAAAATTCCAGAAACCCGATTGAACCATATCTCCAGTCATTTCTTTAAACCCCATTTCTAACCATATTTTTTTAGCATAATCGCTTGCTTGATTTACAAAATGTCTTTTCCCTCCTGTAATTTTCGGTGTTGGAGAGGTAATATCGTATCTTCTGAATTTTTTCCCTTTCCACTGACCTGATTTTATTAAAGAGGTGGTCAGTGATTCAAGCATGTTTTCAGATGCTTTTAAGTCAGTTTGAATTAATTTTTGTCCTAGTTCTGTTAATATAAATGTTATATATTTTTTTTCCTGTACATCTATAATATCTTTTCTTGATTTTAGTTTTTCAAATGCAAATTTTTCTTCTGGTTTTAGGTCATTTAGATTTTTAGGTAAGGACTCTAGAAATTTTTCTTCAAGGGTCTTATCAGTTATATCTTGTTTTTTTCCTTGTAAAATAATATTCCCATTTACAAGAGTAATTAAGGCTTTATTTTTTAAAACACCTAATGCTGCTTTGAATTCATTATCATTTAGAGCTGATTCTTGTTTTGCTTGTTTTAAAGATACTGAACTTTTTTCAATTACTGAGTTAGCTAGTCTTCTTTCTGGAAGTCCGTTCTTAAGATAATTAAGTCCATTTATTCCTAATTCGATTATTTTTTCTTGTTCTTGATTGATTTCTACTAGTTTTTTATTAGAAAGAAACTCAAGAGCTCTGAGAATTGCAGTTTTACCTAAATTTACTTTTTTGTCTATGTTTAAAAGAGTTTTTTCATTAAGAAAAGGTATTATTGCTCTTTCGTTTGGTGAAAGGGACTCTATAATTTTGTTCAAATCATTCTGCTTTTCAGGTATATTCTCTTTTGATTTAGGTTCTTTTTCCTTTATCATTCACATTAAAAGAGCAGATGTTTTAAAAAGGTTATGTAACCATTATAAAGTTAATATTATGTTTAGGTATTAAAAAGATTTATAAATCTTAATTCTATAATAAAATAACTCAAAAGAAAAAGAGTTCTGATAAATACTGAAAATGACAAAATCAATTAAAGATAGAGTAGAAGATATTATTCTTTCTACTGCTCAGTTTAGAGTGCTTGTTGAAGTTCCTGGGTATGAATTAAGAAAAGGAATAGAGGTAGCATTATTCAAACATGAAAAAGAGTATACCGCAGTACATTATGTACCCTCTTTTATTGGAAAGGCAAAGGGAACAAGACTTCAAGGGAGTGGAAAAACCGAAGAGAGTGCTGCTAAATCTCTTGCTAGAATAATTGGTTATCGTGCTAATAGTTTAGAGAAACTTTCTACTATAAATAAATTAAATGCTGAATTAAAAAACGAATTACAATATTTCAATAGTATTATGGTTAAAAATAATCTTTAATTATTTTTAGAATATGCTGATTTTGCTTGTTCAGTATTTGCACCTAAGCATAACATAAAACTCATTATTTCCTGAGAAGAATAATTATTAATAATTATAATCTGAGTATTGGTTCTTTTGCATAATTCTATGTTTTGTTTTATTCTTGCAAGAATAATGGCTTTTTGTTTTGGAGATTGTTTTTTAATCTCGCTTAAGTCAATACCTATTTTGATATTATTATTTTTTGCTAGTTTAGCAAGAATCTCGTTTAGCCCAGAATCTCTTTGTTTTAAATAATCCTTCCTATTATGATTTTCTAAGCCGATTACAATATTTACATCTTTATTTTCAAATATCTTTCTGTTAAACTCGTGGTCTTGAGCTCTAATAATAGTCTGTTGTAAGGGATTTTCTTTTTTAAGTTTAATAATCTGCTTTCTTGCTTCATTTAAATTTGCTGTGTTGATTATGTGCATAAAGATAATTAAGAAACTATGTTTAATAATTTAACTTATTCTCGTCCCAACAAAATGTTTGTTGTTTAGAACATTATCTAAATTTTTCATATCTTCTCCAAGAATGTAGGTGGTGATATTATGCTTTTTAATGAGATTTGCTGCAGACTGGTCTAAGACAAAATGTTGTCCTGGTTTGTATTTTAATTTTTTAGCCATTTTATAAAATTCTTTATGGGAGATTTCTGGGATAAACTTTGCATTTCTGAATTTTTTTGGGTTTTTATCATATAATCCTTTTACATTGGTCAAGTTTATGAAGTCTGCATTAAAATAATTAGCTAGTTTTGCAGTTGTTCCATCACTTGTTTCTTCTTTTGCATATCTTAATGCTCCACAAAAAACAAAATCATTGAATCTTAACATACCTTCAACTTCTTTCATATTATGAGGGATTCCTTCATTTGCATCTTCACCGAAAAAATAAGTCATAAATCTGGCATTTAATCTTGTTGAAGCAATTCCTAGGAGGCTTTGAAAGTATTCTTTGTCTTTTGGTTTTATATTTTCTGGTTCTAACCCTGTTATGTAATTTCTTGCTGTTTTGCCTCCTCCACAAACAATTACAAATTTATATTTTTTTCTATTTTTTTCAAGAACTTTTTTAAATTCTTTTAAAAATGAATAATTTATCTGATTTGGGATAATTAGACTCCCTCCTAAACTTAATATTACAACTCTTTTTATCATATTATTTCTTTAAGCTAATTAGTTTATTTAAGGCTTTTGATATATAGTTTAGAAGATAACAATGATTTTTAATATAAAATTAATTATTTTATTATGAAATCTAATCGAGATTCTTTGCCTAAGCATGTTTCTCCTCATAATTATAATAGTCCCCAATACTATGCAGAGACTTTTACTAATTTTTTAAGAGATTCAAAAGCACCAAAAAATAAAAATTATGTCGGATATAGGGCAATTCAAAGAGGAGAAAGGGTTGAACTTGAGCTCGAGGAATATATTGTAGATTTTACTTTTAAGGTTAAGTCTAATTCTAAGGCTGTTTCTAGGTTAGAGATTAAAACAGTTAACTCTTTGCCTAATGAAACTTTATTAATTGTAGAAGAGATTTCTGTTCCTCTTATAAAAGCCAAAACAGGAAAAGTTTCAGGAGCTCATTTTGAAGGGTATACAACTTTTTTTAATGAGGCTTTGAAATATATTAAATCAGTAAAACTCAAACAGTAAAAAGTCTGTTGTCAGTTACATTAAACACTTTTAACCTTGCTCCAGCATCTAACCATCCGTGAGCATAATTTAGACAACCATAAGAATTAACATAATGTCTTTGTTTTTCAAAATGTTTTGAATCACTTAAATAACATTCTACCATAGTTATTATCTCTTTGGCTTCATTCTCTTTGTTTTCTGCAATTGATTTTTTCGCAATTTTTAAAGCTTCTTCAGTTATTCTTCTATATTTACTTATCCTTGTTGTGCATACTAAATTTATTTTTTTATCTTGTTTTTTCATAATTCTATTATATAGGCTTGGTTTAAATATATTTTCTAATTGTGATTTTACAAACAGGACTTGGAGAAATAAAGATTAACAAAGCAGGTTTATTAAAATAGGTTTCTTGATATTGTTTTTCTTATGACTGTATCAAACCACCTAAATCATTTAAAAAAGCAGATTTTTAATATGATTATAAAAAGGGGAATGGGGGAGGCAAAACTCCTCCTTTCTTATTGATTTTCTAACAAAGAATATGGAGTAAGTTTATTTATTATAAATCTTGAACCAACAAATTCTGAAATTACTGCTGAAATTACTAAATCCCCTACTGCTGCTTTTAAAATTCCTCCAACTACGGGGATACTTGCTTGTTTTGCAAAACTGTAAAGAATGTCTGTTATTTCTTCCTGACTTAAAATAATTTTGGTGATATTAATTTTATCATATTTTTTAACAAGAAGATTTTTTTCAGGTCCTGGACATTCGATTGATTGTATTTCTTTAGAGTTTAATAAAGAATCTATTTTTCCTAATGCAAATCCTTCTGGTCTCGGTTTTGCTTCTGGTTTAATTTCTCTTAATGCTTTTATTTGTGGGGAGATTTTTTGAGAAGGCTGTTTAGGTGAAAAAGATTCTTGAGTTATTTGTCTAGATGGTTGAAATTCAGATGGTTGAAAAGAAGGCTGACTAGATGTTTTAGTCCGAGAAAAAGATTGTTGTGATAAGGGTATTCTTTGTTTTTCTATTTCTGTCGTTGTAAGAATGGGATTTCTTGCCCTATGAAAAATAGGTTTTCTTAATTCGCCTATGTCTATAACTCTTTTAACTGCTGGTCTTTCTGCTATATTAATTTTTTGATAAGACTCAATTTCCATTGAAGTATCTTCTTTTTGAGTGGATTGCTTCATTAATTTACTTGGGCTAAAAAGCTCTGGATGAAAAGAGTATCTTTGTTCTTGAATAGGGGAAAGAATCTTTTGTTTTATTTTTTCTTTTTCAATGTTTTGTTTTGTATTTATCTCTTTGATTAAACTTAGAAGAATCTCTGATGTAAAATTTTTAATGAAAAGAATTCTTTTTTCTGGAGATAACTGGTTTAAAGAAGCCATTAGTATTTTGGAAGAGGATTTGATTTATTCATCCCTCCAAATCTTGATTCAGTTTCTTCATTAAAAGATTGAGGGGTATCTCTGGTTCTTATTTTATTTTCCATTAGCATGATTCCTTTAGCAATTGTTTTATTTTGGTCTAGTAAAGAATCTAATTTTTTAAGATATTCTTTATCTATTTGTTGCGATTTATCAATTACTTCTTCTGGTTTTTTGTCTGAATATTTTTCTGCAAAGCTTTTTGCAGAGATTTCAAAAAGTTGTAATAATTTAGACATGTTTGTTGATAGCTCATCAAATTTTATTGAAAGATTAGTAAGAACTCTTTGCAAATTAGTAAAATTATCAATTAAAATTTGTTCTGTTTCTTGCTTAGTTAACCCTTTTCTTTTGCCAGAAACCTCTGTTTTTTCTATCATATTTTAACCAGGCAAGAGGAATTTATAAAGATTGTTATAAGAATTTAAAATGGGCTCGGGGGGAGTTGAACCCCCGTCAATCGCTCTGGAGGCGACTATTCTAAAGCCGTTGAACTACGAACCCTTAAAATTATTAAAAGAACTAGTTTTAAAAAGATATTGTTTTAGCTTAAAGATTTTTCATCTCTTCTATCTCTGTTTCTGATATAGAACATCCATTGTATTTTAAGCCGTATAATGTTGCTTCTAATACTCTTGGGTCTTTTATTTCAAAAAGATTTTTTTTATGAGCTATATATGCAAGTTCTGTTGAACGTATAACTTTATAACCTTTAAAGTAAGAATAATTTTCTTTTCTTGCTCGAATTTGAGTATGTAATTTTTTCTCTAAAAGCTTTCTTAGGTTTTCTGGATTTTCACACAACATTCTTGCTGTTCTTTCATCAATTACAACGTGGGGGGAGTTGAGTATTTTTGAAAGTGCAAGAACTGCAGCTTCTCCTTTACCAATTAAAAAAATAGGTTTCTTCTTTTTGTTAAACATATAATTTGCTGTGGCTGTAATCTCTTCTCTTTTAATCTTTAGTTCATCTACTTGTTGAGGAGTAAGGTCTGCTAATTTTATTACCCCTCTATCATATAATGATTTTAATTGAAGTGCTTCTAGTTCAAAACGTTTTATTGTTATTGGTGTTTCTATTATTTCTTCTATTACTTCTTTTGTAATAAGAAATTCTCCATTAAACTCTTTTTTTAATTTCTCTAAAATATCAAGACAACCATTCATTGCAAAATTAATTAGGGGTCCTGAATCAAAAATTAAATATTTTTTAGGATTCATTTTTTAAATATCTCCTCTGCAAGTTTTATTCTACTTTTTACTGGAAGGGTTATTCCTAAATTAACATCTCCTATCCCTGTTTTTCCTGCATATTCTGCTAGTTCCCAAACACTGATTCCTAAAATGCTTGCTGTTTTTTCCATAGAAATCCCATGTTCATAAATTCTTGAAGCTTTATTTATCTCAGCTCTTCTAAATACCTCTTGCATATGTTGTTTTAAGTTTCCTGAAAGTTTTTGAATTAATCTTCTTAAAAATTCTATTTCTTGTCTAAACTCTTCTATTTTATTGTTTTTTAGATATTCAATTAATTTGTCTATGCTAAAAATATAATTTTTATAAAACTTATTCCAATTTTTATAATCATGATAACTTCTTCTTTCAGTTATTTTGCTTAAAGAATAAAGAATAACTGCAATAGCAATGGAGTCTGGGTCTTGGTTGATTAAACATTCATGAATAATATTGTCGCTTAAGTTTTTAATTTCAGCAGAGTCATTATTTTTTATTGCAGTTTTAACTTTACTTAAAACTTCAAGAACATGCTCTTTTTCTTCCATCGCCTAAAGAACCAAGGTTCTTTGAGATCTCAGAAACTTTGGGTTTCTGATGACTGTCAAAGTCAGAAGACTTTGAAGCCTCAATCTCCTTTTTAATACCTCAACCATTTTATTTTAAGAAGTAGACGAGTTATTTAAACATTGCCTTAGTAAATTTAATATATTCTTATATACTTTAGGTTAATTATATAAAGAAGCTTTCTTTTCTTAGAAAGAAAATAAACTTTGGAAAGAAAAGAACTAATTTACTCATGAAAATAATACTTGATACAAACTTTTTAATTTATTGTGCAAAAAATAAATTAGATTATGTAAATGCAATTGAGAATTTGATAAATGAAGGGTTTGAATTAGTTGTTCCCTTGCAGGTTATTAATGAATTAAAACAATTAAAAAACGATAAATGGAAAAAGGTTTCTGGAAAAGATAAACTGGCAATTGATTTGGCTTTGCAATTATTAGAAGTTAATAATGTTAAGATAATGGAAATTAAAGGGAGAAGTGTTGATGAAGGGATTATTAATCTTGCTAGTGAAGATAAAAAAAATATTGTTGCAACCCTTGACAGAGAGATGAGACATATCCTGGGGAGGGTCATTTTGATAAACAGGGGCAGAAAGTTAATGCTAACCAAGTAGGGGTAAGCTTTATAAATGTATTTTTTCTCATATTTTTACCATGTTCTATATAGTTGAAGTTGAGGATTATGTAAGGGTAGAACCTAAATTATTTGGATTTAGAACTAGCGATGCTGTTGCAAAACAACTTCAAGAGACATATTCTAATTATCATGATAAAGAGATTGGAGAGGTTATTGGAGTAATAGAAGTTTTAGAAGTTGGTGATGGAATAATCATCCCAGGAGACGGAGCTGCTTATTATAATTCAAGATTTAAATTAATTGTGTGGAAACCCGAACTACAAGAATTAGTTTTTGGGACTGTTGAAGAAATAACTAACTTTGGTGCTTTTATTAATTTAGGAGTTATGAAAGGAATGATTCATATAAGCCAGACAATGGATGACTATGTAACTTTTTCTACATCTGGATGCTTGTTAGGTAAAGATTCAAAAAAGACCTTAAAAAAAGGAGATCTTTGTTTAGCAAGGATTGTTGCATTATCTTATAAAGGAGAACAACCAAAGATAGGATTAACAATGAGACAACCAGGATTAGGAAAATTAGAATGGATTAAAGAAGAAAGACAAAAAGTAAAAAAAATAATAAAATCTGAAGATAAAGAAGAAAAATCTAAGAAAGGTAAGAAATAATTTTAAAATGTCAAAAGAAAAAGCATGTAAACATTGCAAGAGAATTTATGAAGGAGATACTTGTCCTAATTGTGAAAGAAAAGAGACTACTGAAACTTTTAAGGGAAAAGTTGAGATTATTAGTCCTGATAAATCAGAGATTGCTAAAGAGCTAAAAGTAAATAAACCAGGGCTTTATGCTGTAAAAATCTAAGGAGCCCTTTTGAAACAAAAGTCCTCGGGTAAAAATTAACTTTTCCGAGAAAAGTTAAATCAAAATCAAGTCCTCGAGAAAAGGTTCTCGGGTAAAAATAAACAAACATCAAACACAACATGAAAACAAATTCAAATACAAGAAATGAACTCTTAAAACGAGACGAATTTATCTTTGGATTAAATGCTGAAAAAACACCTAGTTTTGAAGAAATGAGAAAGAAAATTGCAGAGCAATTAAAAAAATCTGAAGAAAACATTAATGTTTATAATGTTAAAGGTAATTTTGGACTTAAACAATTTAATATTCATGCTCATGTTTATGATTCTGTTGAAGGTTTGAAAAAAGCAGAACATAAAACTAATAAACAAAGAATTGCTGCAAAAGAAGAAGCAAAAAAGTTTTATGCAGAGGCTAAAAAAGCTAAATCAGAAGCTAGTGTAGCTCCGAAACAAGAATAGTTCTAGATTTTTTAATTATGAAAAATTATTTTGAGATAAAAGAAAGTAAAGCATACTAAATCTTTATAAAATATGATTTCTTATTATTGTTATGGATGTTAAAAAAGAGTTAAAGCAGGTTAAAAGAGCAGTAGGTCTTGCTGAGAGGAATTTTGACAAAGAAATTGAGAATGCTGAAAGAGAACTCAAAACAGATATTAGATATGCTGAAAAATGGATGTATCAGAGAAAAAGATTTTTTATTAAATTAATCTGGGTTATTGGTCTTGTTGCGGTTTTATTGATTTTTTCTCATCTTTATTTAAGAATGTCTGGAGTAGGAATTTAGGATTTTCGTGGCTTAAATCTTCTTAAGGGAAGTTTTAAATACCTCTATTTTTATTTAATTAGATGGGAAAAGAATCACAGGGCAAAAAAAAGCATAAAAATAAACCTACTTCAAAGAAATATAAATTTTATAAGATTGAAGGAGATAAAGTTACTAGAGGAAGAAGCTGTCCTAGATGCGGATTAGGAGTTTTTTTAATGAAAGCAAGTGACAGAGTTTATTGTGGAAGATGTCATTACACTGAATTTGTAAGTAAGAAGTAATTAGATAATTTTAAGATAAATTTATAAATTATTATTCTTTTTTTATGTAATGGGCCAAAAAGGGGTTATTAATTATTTTAATAAATGGAAAAAAGATTTTAAAGGCAATAGTTTTTATATTTTTCTTTCATTGTTGTTTTTTATTTTTGTTGGAATAATGAATTATTTTGCAGGAAACTTTGCAGACCGAGTTGGAGGAGTTAAAATTCCTGATATAATCTTAGATAATATCCCTGTTTTTAACATATCTCATTTATATGTTTGGGGTATATTCTTAACTATTGGGTTATTATTATTTTACCCATTTATTTTTAGAATAAAAGATTTTGCATATACATTCTCACAATTTAGTCTTTTAGTTTTAATAAGAAACTTTTTTATTATTTTGAATCATTTTAGTTCTCCAGAGGGGGCTATAAACATTGTTTTTCCATGGCCAATATCTGCATGGGCTTTTAATAATGATTTATTTTTTTCAGGTCATGTCGGAATTCCTTTGCTGGGTTTTTTTATATTTAAAGATAGTAAGATGAGATGGGTTTTTTTAATTTCTGCTATATTTATGGGTGCAACTACCTTATTGGCTCATAGACACTATAGTGTGGATGTCTTTGCTGCACTTTTTATTGCATATGGTTCTTATTCTCTTGGAAAATTTATTTTTAGAAAAAAGAGTAAGTTTTAAACTTAAAGAATGATTAATTTTATTCTTAATAAATATCTTAGCTTAATATTTAATGGGAAGAAATAGGGTTTATTATGATAAAATAAGGGGGTTAAAAATAAATAAATAATTCTTGTAAGTTTTTAATCGTGCTGGATTTTAGACCAGATATTAATTCTATTCAAGAATTATGAAATCAAAAAAGATTAATTTTGTAGTGCCTGATTTTAGACAGGATTATTCTTTATTAATCTCTTTTTTGATTAGTTATTACATATATGTAAAGCATGAATTGTGATGGTGAAAGTAAAGTGAATACAAACCCTAGAAAAGTCGGTGTCACACAAAAGTGTATGTCCTGACTCTTCTGGGGAAAAAGAGGTGATAATAAATCTATGTAGAAGTAGTATTTAAATCTTTCGGTTTTGTTGTAACTCACTAATGACACTATAACCCCTTGATATGGTCTTAGTTATATTTATGGATAAGAAAAGCATTTATAAGTTTTGCTAATTTGCAGTATGCATGGACTGGAATAAAGAGTTGATAGAAAAAGAAGGAGTTCTTAATGAGGTTGAAGATATTAACCCGATTAAGGATAAAAGCGATAAAATAGGACAAAATCAGTTTTATGATATAATTACTAGTAGAAAACCAGATTGGCAGGCAATTATCTATGATTTAATACATACAGAACAATTAGACCCGTGGGATATTGACCTTGTTGTTTTAACTGAAAAGTATTTTGAAAAGGTTTTGGAACTTGAAAAAGAAATGTCTTCTAGTGATCAAGATATTACTGATTTTTATGCTTCTTCAAAAGTTTTGTTGGCTGCAGCTTTACTACTAAGAATTAAGTCAGAATTTTTACTTAATAAACATATTAAGAGTATTGATGAACTTTTATTTGGTAAAAAAGAAGATAAAAAATATGCTATAGAAAGAATTGAGATAGAAGAAGATGAACTTCCTATTTTAATTCCTAAGACCCCTTTACCAAGAGCAAGAAGAATTACTCTAGCTGAGTTAATGGGTGCATTAAACAAAGCAATTAATACAGAGTCTAGAAGAATTAAAAGAGAGGTCTCTATAAAAAGAGCTCAGAAACTTTCAGAAGTTGATTTTCCTAGTTTTAGTAAAATTGATTTAAAAGACAGAATTAAACATTTTTATGCAAGAGTTCTTACTAGTCTTAAGAAAAAAGCAGTAACCTCTGAAAAACATCTAAATAAAGTTGGATATTCTGATTTAATAGGGAAAGAAAGAGATGAAAAACTTGCTAGTTTTTTGCCTCTCTTGCATTTAAGTAATACTCAAAAATTATGGTTAGAACAACAAAAGCATTTAGATGAGATTTGGGTTTATTTGCATACTTATTTTATTAAGAATAAAGATAATTTTGTAGAAGAATTAGAAAAAGATATTGAAGAAATGAAAGAAGAATTGGCTGCAGAGTCTGTTGAAGAAACAATTGTAGAATTTATTGGAGAGGAAGATGATGGGATTAAACTAAAAGGAAAGGAGATTGATACAGCAATTCAAAAAAATGCAGAAAATATAATTGACAGTATTGAAAAAGAAGTCAGAGGTTCTGATGAGCTAGATAAACTTATTGACGAAAAAATTAAATCTCTTCAAAGACCAGACCTTTTAGAGTCTTTTGATATGGAGATTGAAAAACTTAATAAAGATAAAAAAATTGAGGAGATTAGTGGGTTTGAGGATGAACAGGAATAATTACATGATAACTGAAAAAATAATACAAACTTTACTTAAAAAAGAAAGTTTGAACAAAGAATACCTTTTCCGAGAAAAGGTAAACCAAAATCAAAATTATTTTTAATAATCATATGATAACTGAAAAAATAATCACTGCTTATGCATTAAAAAATGCAGTAGAACATGGAGGAAAAGCTGTAGCTGGAAGTATTATCTCTGCTTTATTTAATTATGGACTTGAGAAAGATAAGATAAAAGATGTTATGCCTAATGTAAATAAGGTTTTGAAAGAAATTAATTCTATGGAATTAGAAGAACAAAAAGTTTTATTTAAAAAATATGAAAGTATGATTGGGCATAGACCTGAAAGAGATGGGTTACCTGAACTACCAGATGTCCCAAAAACAGGGGTTGTGATGAGATTTAGGCCTGCACCCTCTGGTCCAATGCATGTCGGGCATATAATCTCTAATTTACCAAATTCATTATATGCAGAAAAATATAAAGGTAAGTTTTATGTTATAATAGATGATACAAATCCTGAAGAAACTTTAAAAGATGCTTATGAAAATTTAAGAAAAGATTGTGACTGGATTTTTGGTAATGTCTACAAATATCTTAATGCTTCTGATAGAATAGATTTATATTATAAATATGCAAAGGAATTAATTGAAAAAGGTTTTGCTTATGTTTGTGAATGTGATAATGAAAAGTTTAAAGAATTAATTTTAAAGAAAAAATCGTGTTCTTGTAGAGAGTTGAGTATAAAAAAACAATTAGAAAGATGGGACAAGATGTTAGATAAAAAAGGTTACAAACAAGGAGAGGTTGTTCTGAGATTTAAATCTGATATAAACAATCCTAATCCTGCATTAAGAGATTTTCCTTTAGCTAGAATAAATGAACATAAACATCCTTTACAAGGAAAAAAATATCGGGTCTGGCCATTAATGAATCTAAGTGTTTCTGTTGATGACCTGGAATTGGGTATGACTCATATAATTAGAGGAAAAGACCATAAAGATAATGCAAAAAGACAGGAAATGATTTTTAATGTATTTAATAAAAAA
>Ga0172381_10002860_pt1 | contig 18651 bp, 52 predicted proteins | sample Leawel6488metaG_FD_119754 | JGI IMG/M metagenome (GOLD analysis project Ga0172381, IMG submission 119754) | Leachate microbial communities from a municipal landfill in Southern Ontario, Canada - Leachate well 64-88 metaG | ecosystem: Engineered > Solid waste > Landfill > Unclassified | place...
CTTACCAATATCATGGATAGTCTTAACTGATACTTTGTACTTCTTTGCTAGATACTTAACATCTAACACATTGTAATCATCTCTGATCTCTTCTATCTGCTCTGGGATAAATCGTTCTTTTTTATTTTTCATATTAGCCATTAGATGACTCCTTCTTTATGTGTAATGAGTAAATATCATTGTCTTTGGTGTAAGTGTTGTATCTGGTATATTTATATCGTTAATATTAAGAAATTGAATTAAGCGAGAATCCATACTGCTAAAGTCGTCTGGTATGACTGTAAAAGGTATGGCGGCATCTTCATAACGACCGTCTGAACTCTCAAATAACTTTACTCCTATAATAGCGTACTCTGAACTATAGGGGTCTGAAAGTATCACCATGCCGCCTACATTGGAGTGACGATATGAGTCCTCCATGTCAGCACGCACTTCTTCATCCTTCGCGATCCAGTCCCACCAGTCTTTTCCTTTGAGTCTAACCCCACGCACAATATAATGCTTCCAATTAACGCCCATGTTATTCCTCCCTTTCAACAGTAACCCGCAGCGGTTTGCAGCCTTTCGTACAACATTTACAATGCAGAAGCCTTAATGTTTTACTCATAGGGCAAAGGAATCCTTTTTCTCCTATGGTCTCTCTGTTAATATCAACATCATCCGGACACACCCACCCTTGCATGATTGGTTTCATGGTTTCCTTTACCATGTTCTGTCTCTTAGTGGGATACGTTGGAGTCTATTCTTCGCTTTTATAAATGCAACTTGCACTCCTCTATATCTTTCTACTCCAAGATTCCGCATTTCCTGGACAGTTTCGAGACGTAATGCGTCCAGTTCGGGCATCGTTTTAACATTTTTAAGTTTTTCGTAAATATTCATGCTCACTCTCCTTTCACCCTCAGAATCCTGCGTTTGCTTTCAGGTCTATTTATGTATTCACCCCAAAACGAAACCTCTTCTTTTCTAACCCATTCATTATGGACGTTTATGTACTCCGTATAGTCAATTTCAACCCTCTCCAGTATTTCATCGTTTGTCATTGGTGGGCCAATCTTTTTGTTAATATAATCGAATATTCCACATGCGGCTTTATCAATGTCTGGTTCATGCACCGAAAACAAATTATTAAATTCCATTATTGCTTTTATATCTGAAATTACAAGTTCCCTGTTTATTTCTTTTTTCATAACCCCTCAATTTTCTTGATTGCTGCGGAGATTAAAGAATTTACATTATCAACAGATTTGTTGTACCCGAACCGGGAAAAACTATCTCCGACGGTTTCGTTAAATTCTGCTTCAATCTCGATTCTTTTCAGTCCCTCCACCACCTTCACCGCCTCCGCTTTGAGTTTCTGTTCGCGGGAGAGCATGAATTCAAGAGCACAATCAGAACATGCTGCATCTGGTTTGTCGCATTTTGTTCCGCCATGACAATGCTCCTCAAACTTTGCTCTCGTCTTCTCCAATTCGCTCATTTGTTTCCTCCGTGAATTTGGCAAGGGCAGTTTTTCTTTGTAAATCAAACTTGTCAATGCCGGTATCAGAATCCAAAAACTCATCAGCTAATTCGGCTGCATATTTTACGCCAGCCTCTTGATCGTACGCCCTCACCGCCCGATCGATCGCCGAGGAAAGGAATTGTTCAATATTCGCCCATATAGGGACAAAAAACATATCACCATCCGGAGTGGTCGTCACATATCCAAATGACGGATACTCTATACTGTTCTTGCCTTTATTTTCCTCAAACTCATTCATAATTTTGGATTTCATTGGGACTCCTTTCAACTCTTAAAATATTCCGTCTTGCCGTTCACCTGTTTATCGTCTGTTATTTTTACAGTTGGGTCCCCATTGGGCTTTATTCTAATCTCTGCGAATTTATCAACAAGCATAAAACTTGCCTTTGAATCTTTTGATATTAAATATTCCCCATCCCAAACCCAGTGCGATTTGTGGCAATCAATGAATTCGCCTACATTGGTATTGAGTGTACGCAAATATGCTTCTCTTCCAACATTCGTCAATGATATTTCATTTACACGGGGAAGCTTTTTGCATAACTCGGCGTACAGTTCTGGGAATTGTTCCGAAAGATGTTTCACGAATTTAGGCACTTCTTCTTTTTGATAGGATGTTATTTCTCCGCCCATCATTGCCATCGGATGGAAATTGCATATATATTCGATATTCTCGATGGTGAAATGCGCGACCGGAAGGAAACGATTCCCTTTAGAAAAAAAATTTTCTCTTTGCGTAAATGGGACACTCTCGTTCATCGTGATGAACGAATATGGGAGATAAACGTATTCTCCGACGAGAGACATTACCTTGCTTACGCTGGACAGGGCATTTAAAACATTAGAATATTGTGCTTCTTGTTCCTTTATCCAGTCATAAAACTTCGACGCTCTCCTGCTATATCCTGCATGTGTCGAACGCTTACCATAGGGGCAGCTTTCTCTAAAAAGAGATCCACCAACGAGGCAGCACTCTTTTCTTTTGAATAACCCACAGCGTTCGCTATTGCAGCAAGACGCCACACTGCATTCCGATTTTTCGTTAGCGGATGATTTAAAAAAAGTATGCCGCGGATCAAACACGTGGGCGTGTATAACTTTGTATTCTTTTATTTCATTTTCCATCATCACTCCCCTCCAAACAGTTTTTTGAGGTCGGAAACATATATATACGGTTGCTGATTATAAAGCCCGGTATTCTTTGGTAAGCTATCAATATAGAAAAGAATAATTGATCGAATTTGTTTTCTAAATTCAGTAACTTGTTTTTTTGTTTGCAAAACGCTTCCCAATTCAAACTCTAGTTCCTCTTCAAATTTTGTCATTACTCATCCACCTTTATCTTACGACCACAATACGGACAACGTTTAAAAACTTTCCCATTACTATTATATGCCACTGAAATGTAACAACATTGTGTTATAAATACTCCAATAGTACCGCTTCTTTTCCACTTACATACATTTTCTTTAATCATTATCATCTCCAATCTCTCTTAATCTGACAACAAAAATCTTTTACCTGACAGTATTTATCGCACTTCTTGCATCTTCTTTCTTTAAAGCTATACCAACGATCTTCAAGAGTACACGCCGGAAGCTCTTCGTCTTTCAGCTCTAATGCTTTCTTTATATCTAGAATCTTTTCAGTAACCATAGCCTCCGTATCTTCGTAAGACATAAGCTTTAACTTGATTTCAAGCATTGGAAACGCTGGGTACCCTATATTGTCAACTTCCTTAGCGTTCCAATCCCTTAAAATAGCAATGATTTTCCCTTCATCTGATAGTATGCGAGTAGGGTACATTAACCAGCGGTATGTAGACAGCTGCTTAATCCAATCCTCTTCGCTATAACCAAACGTAACCCTATATACCGTGGTTACTTTGAAGTCATTTATGGCATTATCTTTAATTAAATCAAACTTACCTGAAACTGGGATGCCTTCAACTATCTTAAAAACTCTTTCTTCTTGCTGATACTTACCGTCAAATCCTTTCTCCAGTACCGCATGGGTTGAAGAACCAAGTATAGACCAAACGAGATCGGACGCCTTTACAATAATTTCATCATTATGTCTACGAGTTAAGATAATTTCCTGGACCGGTCTTAACATTGCCGTAGCACTAAAAGAATCTCCCGCCCTTTCAGTATCATAAAATTGTGTCTTTAGATATTCGTAAATAATTTCAGGTAAGCCATCATTAATTATCTGCATTAGTTATCCTTTTACTTCTTCCATTTCTTATTCTTTCTTGTGTCATTCTTAACGACTTGTATCACTAGCGGCCGACAATTAAAGGGACACGTTTTGCAAAACTCACAAATACCATCATACGACCACAACGTGTCTTTACAGCCCAAATCTAAAGTCCTATCCTTTATATTTACATGGTCAGGGCAAATATAACCAGTCATTATTGTAGCCACTATTTAGCTCCTTATTTAAAAAAATAACTCTCTACTCCGTCCCGGCGATTGGTTCGCAATACAATGTTATACCTTACATTATCCAATTACGATGTTCTGCATTTTTGGACTATAACACTCAGTTCTTGCGACATCGAACCTTGAAAGTATATCAGACCACCTAAGTCACGGAGCGGAGTAAAGAGAATTCTTACTTTTTGCTGCATTTCTTAATTATCAAATCATTTAATTGGCGTATCGTTTTGTATGTTTGTCCGGAACGATTCCCTGCGGCAATTAATCCAGTATAGTCAAAATCCTCACTACTCAATTCCAGCACGTGGTTCTTATCTATCTCACTAGACATTGCTCCTAACCTTAACGTGAGAGTACCGTAAAGCCAACCCCCATTTTCAGCTAGTTTAACCATTATAGTTGCCGAGTCTCCATTCTCTTTTTCTAAATCAGTCATTGCTTTCTTCACTACTTTTTCAAGATTCATTTATCTATTACCTCTATATGAGCTTCAATCAAACGCTGTATATGTATTATTGAACGCTTACCGCACCACGGACAATCTTCAGTTTGATTATCCATAGATTCTAAAAGATACAAGGGAATAGTCTCCGTGGTATATTTGTGCAACTTGCATTCCCCGTTTTTAGTCTGGAATTCTATATCGCAATTACAATGGCCGCATTTAACAAAAAGACTATCATACATTCCCATAGTCAACTCTCCTTTCTTTAGTAATACACTCCCGGGCGGTGCGGTTGATCCTCTGGCTGCAACGGTCTGTTATTATGATAACGTTCTATATCTTTATCCGTAGGCTCAACTCTACCGTAAATAAGCAAGTTAATGTCTCGTTTCGTACATCCTATAAACGCTATTGAAACGAAAACAAAAAAGAAAAGTATCGTACAAATACAGAACATCAGTTGTTGCGGCGTCATTTTGCGTCCAGGCTTCTGAGTCACTTCTTTTGAGCTATCTTGCATTTCATCTCTCCTTCAATTTTACGCCATAGTTTGTCAATCGTTGAATACGGAATAAGAAAAAATTCAGCAATTACATCTATTGATCTTTTCCTGCTACAATGTTTTTTAATAGCCTTTAAAATTAATGTTCTCTGAGCTTCCCGCTTACTTTGATCACGCTCCTTTGGATTGTCACCGGCGAGTATATCAATCCATAATTTTCTAAACCCTGGAGATACCTCATTTTCTTCAAGCGAATTAAGAAAATCAAAATACTTAAACAACGGGTTTGCACTCATTTAGTTTTCTCTTCTGGGAAATCGCCCATAATCATATTATTAAACCTCGCTTTACTACTGATTTTTGATTCTTCTTTCAAATATTTAATATATTCCCTAACCATATCAGCACGTTTCAACTCTCTAATAATCATAGGTAGTAATGATTCACCCCAATAATCAAATCCATTCTCATCTATTTTTTTCATATAAAAACTCTGTACTTAATTATAACAAATTTCCCATCTATTATCAATTTTTCATTCTACAATCTCACACTGTTCATCGTTTGTTTTTTTATCTTTATCATTGTTATTATTGTTACGCAACATTTTTTCAACAATTCCACCAATCGCGGAATAACACGAACAAACAAATACCTCAGAATTCCATCCATCACGCTTTGCGATAATGTACCCGTTCGATGCTTTTTTAATTTCAACATACGCTCCGGTCATTTAGATTCTCCTTTATCGTTCTTTTTCTCTACAATCCTTTCCGTAATAAATATGCGTTCCATTTGAGGACTTCCACCATCTCTAGCGGCGGTTATTTGTTTCGCCAAATCCTCTACTTTATACATCAAGAAACCAACAATTTCAAAAGCACTAAACCCGCGATTCTCTCCTTTTATGCTTAAAGCCCCATTCTCATCAGCGGTAACTTCCAATACATAGCGTTTCATTTGTTTTCTCCTTTAAAAATAAATTAACCTAAATCCTCAAATTGTTCATATTCTTCATCGGCCTTGTCACGAAGTTCTCTGAACGTATGATCTATTATTTTTTTACTTAATTCTTTTTTATTTTTAAACCAGTCCTTATCTACGATTGAATGCATAGTAATGAATTTATCTCTATTTTCATCTCTAAATTCCAATCGTACCTCAATCATATTTTCCTGTACAAAAAACTGTTCAGCGGTAATACTAAGTTTAATCATCTTTATCTCCCCTTTCTTCTTTCTCAATTCTACGACACAACGAAGCAATAAACTTCCAGTTTGGTCTTAACGACTCACGCCAAGGCGCATGTAAAACATTTGCCACGTATCCTCTTAAATAGTCAACATCACTGACCGCAAAAGATACCTCGAGGAGTCCGCACTCCAGTGGAATCTCCTCCCTTTTAACAAGTTTTTCAGGCGTTACAAAATAAAACTTATTACTTAACAGCAGTCCAATTCTACGTTTAATAGGATTTTTAATCTCGTTCAAAAAATCTTGCCTTGATGTTTTTATTTCAAACGTTATTCTTTCAAGATTCAATGACGGATACATGGCTATCGCCCAGGCGTCTAGTCTCTGCTCTGCATCTTTCCCGTAACCAGTACCAATTCTTAGTTCTGGAAAAAAAGCATAATGTTTTTCATATCGTTGTTGTAATGCCCTTAACAATACATTCGCATCCATTTTATTATTTCTCCATATCAACATACTTTTCAAGGGCTTTCTTTCTTGCATCTTCAAATGACAATCCATCATCATTTACAAGGTCTAAACCCGCATCATTCAAATGCATTTCCTTATCATAATCAAATACTGCCTGACTAATTGCAGACGAAACGAATTTCTTTAACTGTATCTTCCGAACACATTGCTTACTACATCTTGTAATAGGGCATTTATAACACAACACTTCCTCAATCATAATATCAAGTTTACTTATTACACCTTTCTTAAAATTACTCATTCGTAATCCTCCTTTGTTTTTTCCTCGTAATTTATACAAGCCTGCTGTTCATCTTCATGGGAGCATTTACAGTCAGTATAAAATTCACATACCTCCCATTTATCATCCCAGAATCGGCAATCTTTTTTTATTCTACGTTCCATAAATTACACCTCTCTAAGACTGTCACGAGTAACCAATACTAGCTCCCTATCTTCAATAGCCATAGCCAACTGAGTCTGCCATCCTTTTACATTTTCTTTAAAAAACTTACGAATCATTTTAAACTGTTTATTATTCAATACAATTCTCACTTCTACTCTTTTTTGCATAGACGCCGCCTTTATTTATTTCTTTTTCAATTCCAGAATAAGATTCCAAACGCCACGACCCACTTGCTTTGTTACCCTATTTCTAAACCATCCAGTTGACGGGATATAGTCCCAGTCAGTGTCAACAATAACCATTTCCGTTTCATTCATTACAACCGTGGCGCCACGATCTTTCAAAATCTTCAACGATCTTTTCTTGTTTAAAAACGCTTTCGCCGGATCTAACATTTATTTTCCTCTCTTTTCCTATCTAATATCAACTTGCAAATTTCATCAAGTTCATGCCATTGGTGATGAAATTCCTGTCTAATCTGACCGTTCCATTGAAGCATTCTATATGCTTCAGCAATATGTATTCCCTTCTTACAGATACAAGCAAGTGCGTGAGTATAACAATAACTATCAGAATCATCCTGCATTATAATTATGCCCGTACCCTCACAAACGCAATCACAAGCACCTCGAACCGGAGTCTTACCGCCAATCTTATTAAATATCTCGTCACGAATTAAAGGTACGCTTATACGTTGAATTTGTCCTCCGTCTTTCAATCCTTCAATACCTCTTAATGTTGAACGAACGTCATAACCAATCTTTTCAAGCTCAGAAGCCATTACCGCTATGTCAGAGAACGAAGTGCGTAACCCATGATAAATATAAAGTCTCTGTATTGCATCCGCAATCAACTTACGCTCTTCATCAATCCATGGCTTTACTAATCCCTTCACGTGATCTCCTCTCCTCTTCAAATAAATCATCCCACCTAGAGGAAGTTTTTAATGGGAGTAATTCATTCCAGCGTGAAGATAACTTTCCAATCGTGAAGTCAGCCCAGCTGTGCTTTGTAAACCATAGACTTTCCTTATCACAAGCGTCCGCGAGTATACGACACTTACGGATAACCGCCTCCAATCCAAAGCTCTGAATCAGCGTGTAAAGAATTTTATAATCTTTTACATCGGCTCTATAAGGGAATCCACATTTCAATTCATAAAGCTCTCTAAACTTATCCATCAATGCGATATGAGCCGCTTTTAACTGAGTTTTTTTAATTTCTTTTTCTGGATTGACCTTAATCATTCTGTGTGTTCTTGCACTTCCAATCTTAAATTCATTAATAAAAAACTCCACAATGACATCAAACTGCTGCTTACTAATGCCCTCACATTGGCATTCATTTAAACTTTTATTGATACTATTCATTAACGCATCGCTAAACATTTTTAATACGTCCGAAGTTTTACTCATTTTACGCTCCTAAATAACGATCTCTTACTTTTTAAAACTTCCAGGTTTTTTTGTACCTTGCTTTTCTTTTAATTCGTCCCAGTCCTTTTGACGTGCCTGCAGTTTTTTAATACGTTTTTTGTATTTCATTTTTGCTCTCCTTTAAAATAAAAGTCAAGAACCTTTTGTGCGTCGTCAAACCCATAACATACAACAACCTTAAAACCTCTCTCAATCGCTTCACTGATAAAAATACACTGTTCTGGCGACACAGCTGATTTAACGTTACGTTTACTAATATCTTTCATCTCGATCAGCAACGAATGATACCCACTCCGAGGTTCTAGAATGAATATATCACACGTTCCCTTCCTATACCCAGCATCCTTCATCCGCTTACCCTGCATCGGCGTCATTCTCAATCCCGCGATAGATATTGTAAATAAAACCTTAGGATAACGATACTTTAAATACTGAGCAACTTTGCACTGCTCCTCATGTTCAGGGTACATTTTTTATCTCCTCGAATCTATAAACACACAATAATCCGACACTATCAACTGAATAATAAAAACGGACTTTAGATTTATTTTTCAATAACTCCGAGAGACGGTCGGTATCGAATGTAGACATATTCTTTATCAATATAATTCGTTCTTGTTTTGCATCATTAATATCAACGGTACCTTCTTTGATTGCATTTACTCCTGCTACCAAACTAATCAGTATCATTACACTTAATATCATTCTTTTCATTTTTGTTTATTCTCCTTTTTATCGTTTTGCGGCTTCTGGATATTTTATGCAGAGTTTATCGTAATTTTCCATAATAGCCATAATCATCGGTCTTTCCAGCGACGATAATTCTGCCACTACACGAATATCAAACATATTTGTCTTGCCGCTTCTACGAACATTTTCATAAGCAAGGAACTTACCGTAAGTGATATCTTCAAACTTTATTACTTTTGCTGTTACTTTTGATTCATCCCTCATTGAATTGAATTCCATTTTATTGCTCCTTTTCTATTTTCTTTAACACCATTCCATAATTGTTTACTTCGTCGCTTAAGGTAATTCCTTCTTTTAGTTTAAGTTTATTCGTTTTAAACGGTCGGTAATCAACTTGATGTTGCGGCCTTCCCCACTTCTGGGTAATCGTTACAATATCAGGATGCTGTTCTTGTAACGATTGGGCCATCAATAACCGACCATCATTCTTATACAGTTCATCGGTATTACCACCCTTCATTGTCATTGTCGCTTGTTTATCACACAAGAATGCATTAAACAAAATAGTACACCAGCCGTCCTTTAAGGCACGAATAGACAAATCAGTATCTTCATTATAACGGCCACGCCATCTATAAGGAATATCATTTTGAATTAAAATGCAGGAATAGATTCGAGTATTAAGGTAAAATGCTGGTATCTGAGCTTTTCGAGGAGCAAACATCCAATACTGAAAACCAGAGAGAGCTACATTTTCATAACGATCAACAAAATCTTCCGCTGCTCTAAATATCGTACCAGACTCCGCCCATACTTTTAAATTTCTATTTAAGCGCACAAAAGAGTTTATATTATCATCAAGGATCCAATGTCTCTTTGCGCCTACAGAAATTGAATGTTCCCAGACCCAATTACGTGCCGGTATGCCGCCCAAGCCTAGATTACTAAACGGGAGAACTAATATATTTTTTGGATCAATAACGGCGGCATAATCTTCATACTCCTGAGGCTCAATTACAATGTGATACGGAATATTCATACGTTCGAGTGCTTTACTTGTTTTACGACTCTCCCAACGACCCTTAGAAATTATATAGACTGGATATTGAGGGTTATGAGCTACACCAGACGCATCAATATATCTCTTATCCATATACGGCGTTATTTCAAGTTCCGGGTACCAGACGCTTTTAGTGTCTGGGGTTATTTTATGATTAATCAATTTAGAAAACGCCGCAATATCTTCTTCATTTTCAAAATGCACATACATAGTCCTAATAGGCTCTAAATCCTCCTGCACGAATTCCGGCATTCCCTTCCATTCATCTTTCCATGAAAACGGTGAGAATTCTGAGAATAATTCTTCTTGATCCATTGTTCATTCACCTCGTTATTTAGTTATCTTTTTCCAATACGCCGGACGGTTGTTCCAACACTTTGTTTTTATGTGTTCATATCCAAGACTTTTTAGCACAGAATTGAAATGCTTATTCATTACGGACGCATCAAGAACAATACCGCAATGATTGTATTTATTAAAATGACCAAGCGATTTAGTATCAAACGCATTAGCTATTAATAAATACTTAGGCTCCGCAATGTAAATAATTCGCTGTAAATTTTCAATTGCAGTTTCGATATGCTCAAAATATTCAGAAGCAAAAACTAAATCAACATGCTTATCAATTTCAGGCAACACTTCAAATGAATATTTTTTACCAATGATGTTTGCTACTCGATACTGGTATGTATCTGGAATGTTCGTTGCAGTTACTTTTGCGTTGGGAAATAGCAGCTTCAAACAAGCTGACGTATATCCTATTCCGCATCCCAAATCAGCGATACTTTTAATATCGCCAATATCGTCTACAATGCTTTTATCAATTAACGACTTATCAGAGATAATCCTTAAAAAATAATCACGAGAGTAAACCATCCAACACGCCCACAAATCGCTAATTAAGTATTGGTCATTATAAACAGAATAGTCTGGAGCCCCGCATTTCAGTGAATTATACCATTGTTTTTCAAGCAATTGTAAATGCCTCAACTTAGCTCTTACTAAATCATTCCCCTTATAATATTTAATAGCGTCCAATGCTAAATTCCTAGCCTTTTCCAAATCAACTCCCAGCTCACTAGTGCATATAGATAGAAATTCATCTAACGCATCCACCGGATTCCGATATAAAATATTCTGTAATCTTGTCATATTACTTTCTCGCATTGTACTTTATGTTTCAATACACGACATTCCATTTCGGTACATGGCCGCATACCGTCAATTAGGTTGTAACGATGCGGTATTAGATGACAGCAATATCCTAATTGCATATTATACGGCGCTCTCATACATTCGTCTTTTCCATTGCAAATAAAACGCTCTTTATCGTCATTCATTATTCTCTCCTTTAAAAACGCTGCCCGCCGAGGGTTCGAACCTCGCAACTATATTAAACGGCCTTTAATATAGCTACACCGCCTATACTGGTACCGTATATTCAATGAGCGGGAAGCATATTTTCCTTTATACTTGATGGCCGCCAATACCGCCACCTGACTGCCATTCTTCAAATTTAGACTGTAATAGCTTTTTAAGCGTTTGGACTAGCTCTTTGACGTAACTCTTCAACTCCTCAGATTTCAGCTTCTCCTCATACTCTGGCGTAGCTTGTGCGATAATCCGAGCGGCTGACGAAGTCACGCCTTTACTAGATTCTAATAATTTCTTACAATAATTAGCCTCCGCTGTTGCATATCGCTCAGTAATCCTTCCTAACTCACTTATACAAAACCCTAGATACTTCTGCAAAACAGCCGTTTGTATCTCGTTACCGCTTCTTAAATCGTTTGCAATCGAATCTAACGTTATATTATCACTATTATCAATATCATTAAGCGTCTTATTAATCTCATGAAGCTCACGCACCTTCGCTTCATCGAACGGAACTGATCCGTCAAGCATCTTTATAACTTCCACCTCCAATCCGCATTTCCTTACTTCAAGCTCTGTTCTATTCATAATTAATCCCTTTTATCCCGTATCCGCTCAAAACTAACAGATTCAGAATAATAGCCATTTGACGATCCATACCATCTAATAGTCACATACCCCTTAATCGTTGCGAATTTATAAAAAGTCCAAGTATGACTAAGATTTGAATATGGGTCTTCTGCCCCGCTCAAATCACCATTATTTGAAGCTTCCTCAGCAAGTAATATTTTAGAACCTATTAAATCATCTAAATCACCACAAATATCGTCTATTATTACATTTTCACAACAAACCTGATCGTGATTCATATGATACGCTTCACTAGTATCACAGAAAAATATCAATTCATCGTCACCAATTCTTTCTATTTTCGTCAGCGTTTTACCAATTAATTCATTTACATCCATTTTCATCTCCTAAAATTTCTCTTTATCTGCCCCGGTAGAGATTTGATGAAACGATTTTTGACTTGACAAATCTTCCCGTAACGTCTACAATATAGATACATTATTTAAAAGGAGAATTGAAATGTCCATACTTAAATCTGGTTACAATTACGTCTGGGATAAGAAACGGAAGCGTCACAATTATGAACACAGACTAATAATGGAAAATTTCCTTAAACGTGAATTATTGCCCTCCGAAACAATTCATCACAAAAATAAAAATAAATCGGATAACCGCATAGAGAATTTGGTTTTATGTCAATCAATGTCCAAGCACATGGATCTAGAGGGACATTGGGGCCCAATAAAACAGGAAACCTGTAATTTATGCGATAAAAAACATCATGCAAAGGGCTTATGTAATACCCACTATATGCAAACGTTACGAGAAAAAATATCAAAGAACTAATCTGTTCCGCCACGGGGCAGGATAAAGAGAATCTACTACAGCTCTACAGCTTTAACTTCCGGGACCGAAAGAGATGTAATGCTTAGACGGATATCCGCATTCCTTTTCTGAAGATGTTCAATCTTCGTATTGTTGTCCGATATCTCTCTTATTAGAGTCTTTACAGTATTCTGGAATAAATCTTCTTTTTCTTCACGCAGCTCCTTATTGCATTCAGCGATTGCATCATCTCTTAGTTCTTTCAAATCCATAATAATGCTCTCCTTTTAAAGTAACCTACCCGATAAAATTCTTTGTTATCTCATCAACTATGCGCTGATTAATTCTTTCAATTTCGATCATTAGTTCGGAGGAAAACAGAATTTTACTAGTAGCGTATTCCTCGTTGAACGATTGTTTTGCTATTACCGTTGTCCCGTTTTTAATTACAAAGTTCCCGACAATGGTCCTGCCTGATTCCGTTTGCTTAAACTTCCAGTCCTGAACATCAATTCCAGCCTGAAACATATTCACTACCACCTTTCTTAGATTTTATAAGCAAACCAGTTAAAAAGGAATCTGCTCCTCATCTACATCCTTAGCGGCTGCGTCAAGTCCGACCTCAGTTGATCTGACGTCGCAAAGCTCAGCTCCTTTACCCGTCTTAGTCTCACCGTCTTTTTTGTATGAATATTCCTTATACTTCACTTTAGCAACAATACACAGGCCGTCGTTAATTACATTGTTCCAATTGATACTCACCTTTTTATCTTTTGGCGTAATACCAAGAACGCCTGCAAGCGGAATCATCTGAAAGGGGAATAGATTTTGCGATAATATTGCATCTACTCCATCAATAACCGTCCTGAATTCAAACGTCCGATAAAAACTCTTTACCGTTTTAACTCGTTCACTTACTGAACGAATTTCAAAAATATAATCAACATCTTTATCAAACAGCGTCTGCTCAACTAATTCGTCCGACATGGGATCCTGCGCATCAAATTCTTGCATTTTACTACCTCCGTTATAGATACTATAATTAAACTTCGCTTCCTATTAATTCCAGCCTTCATCGTCAAACCAATCGCGGTCGCGGTCATCGTATGCGTAACGGCTCCTGTAACCACAATCAAAGCATTCATAACCGTTATATGCGTAATAACCACATACGGGACATTTGCTCATTTCTCATTCTCCTTTCCTTCCAATTTCTTTTTAAACCACATAATCCCCTTTTGTACGATCTCGATAGGCATTTCTTCTATTACATCGGTGCCGGCGTTGGAGTACCACTTTTTCAACATCGAATCTTCAATCTTAACCGAATTGATTAAGTTTCTTAATTCATTACACTCTTCTTGTGTTGCAAGAACTATCGGTACTTGCTCTTTCTCTATGATTTCCTTGCCATATCTCTTTGAGAATTCCTCATATGTTGCAGGGAATGTTGCACCCATAGGGAACGATTCTATACGTGTCTTTTTAACTACAAACTGCCGAAGCTTGCCAATCATAAATATCTCTAGCCACAAATCTAAATCACCCTCCATTTTGTCGTAGCCGTCATACGATGTACCGTCACATGTAATCTCTTTTCCCTGACGTGACCATTTATCTTTTGAATGGCAAATGAGAATTACATTCATGTCTAGCTTTTCAAGTGCAAGCATTAACTGACGTGTCGGTTTATTCGCTTCACGTTTATCACGCCCGAACTCACTACCACCCTCAGCTTCTGCTATAGCTGAGGCGATATTGTATAGTTTTGAAAAACTATCGATAACCAATGTCTTATACTCATGCTTTTCAATAGTCAGAGCTTTGATTTCTTTAATTACAGTATAGAAATCCTGCGATCCGTCGTCCTTACCAAAATAGGCACCACTACCTTTAATCAATTTTTCTTTATACTGCTTACGAACCGCGCCTCCCTCAGTATCCATAAAATAAACATTAGGAAAACAACAAGCAAAATACGTTTTCCCTAAACCGAACTTCCCACTCACCATAAACTTAGGCTTCCCAGGTTCTACAAGTGCTGGCTTTCTTCCTTTCAGTGCCATTTCAATTCTCCTTTTTTTCTTCGTAATTTTTACAACTTACCATCTTCCATACTGGATCAAAATAAATCGGATAGTAAAACCATCCACTGACCACTCCGCAAGGATCGCCTTCCATGTCGGGATCTGGATTAAAACAACTAATATGACAATCCCCCGATATGTTCCCTTTGTGAGTACAAGAATAACACTCATTCATCACTGTACGTTTTTTATTTTCCATTACAAACCTCTCTATTCAGAATCTATATTTTTCAAAAACTTCATCAGTACAAGGAACCAACGATTTAATATTATTATAATTGTATACCTTGTCCCCAATCCGGGCAACCTCTTCGATTGAATAATCAACGTAATAAATGTAAATACACCAATCGTGAATCCCGTCGCCGACCTTTGCAATCCAACGAAGCTCTTTATTGGAGCCGCTTTTATTAATTCCAGCAGGCGAATCAACTACCGTGCCAGTTGCGAAGATTGTTCCTAGCGGCATGCTATCAAGCGTTTTAATATCAAGCATTGCGCCTCCCTATTTGCAGAATTTAATTAATGTATAAATATATACTATTACATACGACCAAATCACAATATTAAAAGACATAAGAATCAATGTCAACCAAAAATTCACAACAAGCGATGTATTAATATACTTTCTCATCCAATCAGTTCTTACCTTGTATGACATTTCCGTCTCCTTTTGTAAGCTGATCTATTAACTGCTTTAATACGTTTACTGGACAATTTTCCCCAGCACTGTTGTCGGCGATTAAACAAATCTCATTATCTTCGTCCCAACCTCTTTTCCTGCCATACAAGGCGACCTTGCCAGTTGTTAAAACCTCGCACGACAAAACAAGCATCTTCGATCTGAACGCATAATCTTCTTCAATCTCTACAAACGTTGGTACAGGGTTGCCGGCTGGCATCAAATACTGAGTCAAATAGACTTTCCCGTTCATTTAGACTCCTCATGAAAATAGCGATAGATTTTCAGAGCTAGCTTGATTTTCTTTGTCTGATTAATTTCACTTTCAAACTGCTTACGCAGCCTATCGATTTTTTTATGATTTTTTTGTTTCGCAGGAACGACAACGGCGGGTTTATTTTTCATATACGTTACACTCCTTTACTTCGTTAAAATTCTTATTGCTTGTAATATAATTATAGCTATTATTTCTTACAATGTCAAGATTTATTTTTTTATTGCCATTATGAATATAATCCAAAACCAAATAAACAGTAACGTAATTATATTCATTATCAACATCGACAACAGGGAATAATACAACGATCTAGACGACAGCTTGAATAATTTAATCATTGCTCTCCTTTTTTATTCCATTAAGTATCTTCATTTCTTTCGCAACAACTACTTTACACCGTCTATCGTTCTTATTTTCAATTCCGGTAGCGCATACATTTTTAAATTCAACTTTACGGATACGATAGCCACCGCATGTTCTGGCTTCAATTAAAGCGTCAAGTTTCGTTAAAAATATATGGAAGCCTACAGGGTAGAGGTAATTATATCCTGCTATCTCCTTATCCGCATCGGATCTATAATCTTTTTCATTTAACCAAACCCCTACTTTTAAAGCATTGCTGTTCCCCTGACAGTAGGTCATAAGGCCTCTCCCTCTACAACGAATAGAAAACACCTTATATCCACGTCTCCTTCTAAAGCCTTTCAGCTGTTCCTCTGTTTTAACGTCTTTGCTTAAACACATAGTTATCTCCTCTGTAAGTTATCAACTCGCTTACTTTTTTAACTCTATCGCCAATACTTCTTTTAAAACTTTAACCATATTCTCAGAGGCCAGTAATACTTCTTTTTTTGTTTCTGCACGCATTACAAGATTATAAGGACTCCCATGATTTTCTATACATTTGTACCCATTCAAGGCTAAAGGACATGTATCACAGTCTATTACATTATCCTTATCCCTCATACATAGAGCGCAGCTTCTAGCGCCGGATTCAATAATTCCAGGCTGATAGATTATATGCGCTTTAACTTCTTCCACGTTTTTATTCCAATGCTTTATTTACGCCTTCAATGCTTTGATATTTATGCTTTTCATACTACCCATGACAATCTCCTTTTAAGCTTCAATATTACTCATTTAGATTTCTTTACTTTCTTAATAGACTCAGGTACAAACTTTTCATAAGCCGCAGTGTCATAGCGACCACCAATCATGCAATGAGTATGTAATTTCCTTTTGCCGTCTAGTCTATATCTCATCTTACCTGGGCATAGCGTTCTACAATACGAACCTTTCTCTAGCTCTTTTCCTCTATAAAAACAATCTCCGTATCCGTCAAAAACAATAATATCACCAGATTCTAAGCCGTAATCTTCAACAAAAGAATACCCTTTTTTAATAACTAGCAGATCACCCTTTTCTAATTTTTCCATATTAATCACCATCCTTTGCTTGTTTTCTACAAAGAGAACATTTATAATGAAAAACATTATACGTCGTTCTGCGTTGTGTTAAAAGCTCCCTGAAAATCTTACATAAACCGTCAACACGCAACATGGGGCAAGTTGAACAATATCTTCCTTTCGGAATATCATTATATGTAATTGTTATCTTCACTTTTCAGATACCTCCGCTAGTAGATCGTCCTTCATTTTAATGAGACGCTTTCTTGCCATATATTCCGGTCTATTCTTATAATCAGAATCTGACATCATCAGCATATAGAAGCTAAATATCTTAGATAAAAGCTCCGCTATATCCTTATCTTCGTTATTATTCATAATATCTCCTTTTCAATCTTTGCGTACCTATAACTCCAGTCCATTGAATCAAATATTTGCGGTATTGATTTTATAGGTATAAAATCTTTTTTATCTAACAAAAATGTCGGCTTATTTACTTCTATGGAATGCTTAACTTCTTCATACACACCCTTGCCGACAAATCCATTGATATATGAAAAAACTACGCCATAGCAAGTATCAATCTTTTTTAAATATGGAGTAATACTCCCAAGCTCCCCCATATCTGTATTTGGATTAACAACGTTAAATTCAGTTTTAATAAATCGCAATTCCTCCTTTTCTCTCGCTGTATTATAAATCAACTTACTATGTGCATAATAAACTTTCTTCTTAAAAAACATCATACTAACTCCTTTTAACGGTTAAACTTCTCACTATACTTAACGCACAAACTATCTTTCAAATACCGACCACCCTCCTTTATCAATGGCAACACAAAACCAAATTTAAGACAGTAACCAAAAGACGAATATCGACACTCTAGCGAATCTTCTGGATTACAATATCCACCGTCTGGCGTATCAATACAAATTGACTTCATCTTACTTACCCTTAGGCATTAAATAATTCCGCATCCTTGACTTCTTTTCTATAGGCTGCCTCTTCTTTCTTTCGGTTCTCTTTCTAAGAATATAAGCGTTACGATTATCGTGGCTCACTCTTTGTCCAATTGTTGGTGGGAAAGTATTAAAGTCTACTACCGACGCATCACTTAAACGTTTAACTGACTTGTTTTTATCCCAGAAGTTTCTAATTTTATGAAATAGAGTTCCAAACATTTGACCTCCATTTAATTTTAGAAGGGCGGCCGCCTTA
>Ga0172381_10002861_pt1 | contig 18649 bp, 20 predicted proteins | sample Leawel6488metaG_FD_119754 | JGI IMG/M metagenome (GOLD analysis project Ga0172381, IMG submission 119754) | Leachate microbial communities from a municipal landfill in Southern Ontario, Canada - Leachate well 64-88 metaG | ecosystem: Engineered > Solid waste > Landfill > Unclassified | place...
AATAATCCACACTTAAATCAGAGCTTTTTGAACTTTTACAGGTTCAATGCTCTGATTTAGATGTAATTATTTAAATGTTTTTGATAATTGGCTGTAATTTTTAGAATTGATTTAAATACGCCACTATTTCAGGTTCCCTTTCAGCCTAAAATAGTGGCGGGTTCTTTTCTCTGTCAAAATAAAAGCAACAGAGAAAAGAACCAAAAGAGAATGCTGGTTGCCGTTGCTCAGTACTCCTTTAAGGCCTTGTGCCTTTTCTTTCGTTTTGGTATTCTATTTTATTCTTTCTTGATTTCTCTACGTTTTTTGAGATGTGATGATTGATTTTCTTTTTATGATGCAGTGTTGCTGTATTGATCCCTTTTCATTTTACCTCAATGAGGGTACCCCGCTTAATTGTTACCTGGCTTTTCATGAATAACAACATAATGCCAATACCGACTTTCAGAACCTTTACCTAACATTTAAAACTATAGCTTCGACCTCTAATCTTTGTCCTTTCCAATTCACAAAATCAACCGCAACTTGCTCCCATAATCAGGGCGGGTTGCTCTTTTTTTATACTGTATTGTGACTTGCCTGCAAAATTGTGAACAATGGAAAAACAAAAACTTTCAATTTATGCCGATGTGCGTTCAATGGGGTGGATAATCACCCAAGGAAAAAAAATCATCGCACGGGGTATCAAGCGCATCAATGTCGACTTCGATACCTATTACGAGTTCATTGCCGGGAATGTCATTTCAAAGCGTGTTAACCGCCGTATCAAGCGCACCATGCGCCGGAACCTGTGGCGACGTAAAAGCCGTAAAGAAACCCTTCACCGGTTGCTCGAAAAGCACTGCATGTTACCAACCGATGTTTTGATGAAATCATTGAACACCTTCCGTTATCGCCTTCGGGTACGTGCCTTGTCCGAAAAAATAGATCCCCAGATGCTTGGACTATGCTTTATCTCCCTGCAAAATAAGCGGGGCTATAAAAGTATGCGTGGCGTGATGGGCGAAGGGTCCGACTACCTTGCCGAAATACGGCGGCACGAAGAGAACCTGAAGCAATACCCATCTATTGCCGCCTACCTGCTCACGCTCGACAGCGAAAAGCAGATCATCTTCACCCGCGAAAGCTACGAAGCTGAATTCCGGGCAATATGCAAAGCCCAGGAACTCGACCATAAGCTAGAGGCCGAACTGTACCGCGCTATCTACTTCCAGCGACCACTCCGAAAAGGCGCTATCTCAAACTGCCCGCTTGAACCAAACCGAAAGGTTACTCACCGATCGCACCCAACTTACCAGGCATTCCGCTGTTTTCGCGATGCAAATAATATTGTCATCATCGATCCGCAAATGCATGAGGTCGAAATACCTTTCGAGTGTCGTCAAGATTGGGCTGCTCACTTACTAAGCGGTAAGGACCTAACCAAGGCCCGTTGCTGCAAAGATTTGGGCATTTCAAAAAGCACTGCTTACACATGGCTATCTGGAAAAAGTTTGGAAGGCAACCTAATTGCAAAAACATTGGGCAAATATCCGTGCAATACCAACGAGTTGTGGCACGATCTCTATTCAGCTACCGACGAAGTGATGCTTGCCGAACTGTTAAAACGTAAATGGAAGTGTACACCCGAGCAAGTAGATGAACTTATCGACATCGACTTTAAGTCTGCCGGTTGGGGCGAATATTCGCACAAGGCCATGGAAAAGCTGGCTCCATACCTTTATAAAGGACTGAGACTCAAACAAGCCATCCTTAAGGCTTATGGCCGTGTCGACATGGGTAAAGATGTCACCCTTCGTAACCTGGTAATGGAGCAGGTTTTCGAAAGCGCCAAAAGCCTGGTCGAAGCCATCAAAAAAGAATATCAGGTCGATGAGCTTCAAATCGAACTCAACCAACTTCTAAAAGCTGGCAACAAAAGCAGAAAGACTATGGCTAGCGGAACCCGCAAAACCGACAAGTGGCAAAAAGAGAACGCCCCCGAAATCGAGAAAGCTGGGGCAAAGCCAACCGATTATAACTATCAAAAGTTAAAACTTTGGGAAGAATGGAAAGGCTTTAGCCCCTATCAACCCGATAAGCCCATCACACTCGAAGAACTGTTTACCGATGACTACAACATTGATCACATTGTTCCAAAGTCGAAAATTATGGAGCGCGGTTTCAGTAACCAGTGCCTTGCACCGCGCAAACTGAACGAAGATAAGAACCGCCTTACCGGTATCGAATACGCCGAAAAGCATGGCATTGTCGAAGGCTATAAGAAAGTGGTAGAGAGCTGCAACCTTTCCGATACCAAACGTCGCTTCCTGTTCATGCACTCCGACGAAATCCCGTCCGATTACGTTTCATCGCAAGCCGGTGGCGATTATAACACCCGCTGTTTCCTCACCCTGCACCCCAATTCGGTTTGCATCCCAAATAAAATCATCAACCGCTATTACCGCGAATGGAACCTGAACAACTATTCCGATGACGATGCCCGGTCGTCGTTAATGAAAGCCCTGGTACTTGCCAACTGTGGCCGCGAAACGGTGGAATACTTCGATAAGTTGAAAGAAGAGGCCGATACCCGCGTTGGCGCTTACGATCTTCGCCCCGAAATCCCATCTATCGATGTTGACAACGTGGCCATCTACCTGCCAAAACTCAAATTGTACCGCAAAATAAAAGGCAAGTATTCGCCCAGGTACCAGCTACACAAGGAAACCGTTTTCGGAAAAAGAAAACACTACTCTCGAAACGCAAAAGGTCAACTGGTCGAAGAAACATTCTATAGCATCCGCAAACCTATTCTTTCATTAACGGCTGCAATGCTTGGTAAAATATCGGGTGGTTTCGAAAAACAGATGATCAAACGCCGATTGGAAGAAACCGGTAGTTATGAAAAGTTAATGGAGAGCCTCCGCGAAAACCCGATTATGCACAACGGCCAGCCGGTTAAGAGTGTAGCCATCCGTGTTAACGGCAACGTGCTTATTCCGATCCATTCAACCGATAAGAATGGGAAGATAGGACCAAAGGCTAAATTCAATCAACCGGTCGACTACGTTTACTCATCAACCAATTCAATGATCGGGTTTCGCCACGAAAACGGAAAACTAACAGCTACTCCGGTTCCGCTAATCCAATACATCGATAATTTGAACCGGGGTCAAAAACAGGATTTTGAATTTACTATTCAGAAAAACGATGTGCTTGAGTACGAAGGCCAGCTTTGGTTTGTGTCGGGGTTATCGATACCAATCGACATTCGCCCGCTATACCAAATGGCTGCTATTGGCGAAACAAATCTTGGGTTATCAAAAATTGATGAGATTAAAAAGATCAACATCGATCAATTGGGGGCAATAAAAAACACCAACTAAAAGCTGGTGTGAAAGGTAGTACCCTGCGGCTTATGCCTTATTTCAATCCTTGAGTCACAAATATATGAAATTATTTTGGAAACACAGGTGCGAAATCTATTTTTTTGTTTGTCCAGGTATAAACGGTACATGTACTACCTCAATCGCGACGATGTAGATCAGGAGTTGCGCATTGCCATATCTCAGCCAGGCGATGTATTGAAAAACGCATCGGCCAATATATTCAGGCTTTGGAAAGAGTATGGCTATTACCATCGCGATGTTAATGCGCAAAAACAATATATCGAATTCGGGTTGACCGAGCGTCAACAATACCTGCTCGGTCAGCTCGAATATTATTACATGGAAAAGTGCCTAACAGCCCGCGAAGTATGCCACCTGTTTGGGGTGGCTCATACCCACACCATTCAAAAATTATTCAACGAAGTGTTCCCCAAAGGCATGGGCCGGGGTGGGGCACGCAAAAATTCAGGAAGGAAAAAACAACATGGAATTACCACGCATCCGTAAAGATTTCAAATGTATAGTTAACGACAAACCGCTTAAGGCAATCCTTTTCCGCGATTTCGACGGTAAAGAGTACTGGATACCCCGAAGCCTTTGCACGCTTATTAAGCAAAAGAGCGACAGGGTTATTGTTACCATTGCCGCATTTAAGTTCGAAGAGATTACCGGAACCACTGTAGAGCCGCTCGAAACCGCCTTTGCTTCGTTGGGTGGCGACATCCTGCCCCATCACAACGCGCCCGAATGCCAGGTTATCGAAAGCGAAGGTTACCCGCTAAAACCTAAGCAGCGCGAACTGGTACACCACCACGTCAAAAGCCAGTACACCGCATGGCTCAGCGAAGCCGGGACCGGTAAAACCTTATGCACCCTCACAATTGCTTACAGCCGTTGGCGTGCAGGGCTTATCACCCACACCTTCATTCTTTGCCCCGCTTCGCTGCAAAAGCAGTGGAAAGACTTGATAGCTCAATACTTTCCCGATTTCACCGCCGTCACTGTTATGAGTACCCATTCGGCCAGTATGGAAACCTCATTACAAAAGTCGATCGCCAAATTTCAGAAAGCCAAAGGTGATGTACAGTTGATAGTTGACGAAAGCCACCTCATACGCAACCAGTCAGCACAACGTAGCCGCAATATCGAAAAGAAATTTCCGGCCCGCTATGTTCAGATAGCCACCGCCTTCCCCATCGAGCGCAATGCTGCCGATCTGTTCTATCAGTTTGGCACCATGCACCGCGAAATAATTGGAGAAGAAAATTATTTTCAATTTCTGAAAAACTTCCTGTTATTGGGTGGTAACGATGGTGAACAGATAGTGGCCTATCAGAATACTGCCGAACTTAAGCGCCGCATCAGCCCCTACATTGCCCGGATGACTTTAAAAGAAGTCTATTCCGAACTACTTCCCATTGAATACCACAATGTTTATTTTCCGTTGAATACCGAGCAGAAGCAAGCCTACGCTGCTTTGGAAAACCTGATGATCCGCCTTCAGGAAAAAGCCGGGTGGATAAGCAAAAACAAACGGTACATGATCAATACTTTTCTGTTGAAGCTTTCCAGTGGCTATACCCCAACCCCCGAAGAGATACAAACCACATTTGCCGATTTGGGCCGTCTGGGCGAAAGTGCCGATAACCTGCGCCGTATTTCAGCCATTGCCTATAACCCGCACAACAACCGCATCAAGGCGTTGCGCGAAATAATCGAAACTATTGGCGACGAACAGGCCATTATATGGTGTTCGTTTGTCGATGAGATTAAAACTATTGAGGCCGAACTTCCCGGAGCTGCCGCCATATTTGGAGAGGTTGATATGAAAGAGCGCGACCGGGTGATTGATCGCTTCAAAGCCGGAGAGGTGAAGTACTTGGTAATATCAATTGCAATTAACGAAGGGTTCAACCTTCAGCATTGCCGCAATGCAATACTGTACTCCGACAACTACAGCCGAACCAAACGCGAAAATGCCATCATGCGTATTCACCGCATTGGGCAGAACAGCCAGTGCCGGGTATTCCGTTTACTTGCTGAAAAGAGCGTCGATCTCCGCATACTCGAAGTGGGCAAGCGAAAAGATAAAATTTGTAACATATTCGATAATGAAGAATAAACTATGACACAACGAATACCAACACCGGCTATCACCATCAACAAATGGGGCGTTATCTTCTTCAACCGTCACCTTATCGAAGCCTTGAGCCTGAAAGAAGGCCAGCGTCTGAAAATAATTCAGGATGGCCCGTACCGCATTGAAATTCTACGCGAACACAATAAACTAAACACCATCTACCGCCGTGGGCGTGGCCTGTATATGCAAGGATCGCTAAAACTCCGCCCCGGCACTTACTCAATCGAAAATTATGAAGGTAGCTATCTTACGCACTAAGAACCGGAACGACAGCATTAGCATTGGCGCGCTGGTCATTCAGGATGAGTTAACCCGCGAGGGTATTGCAGTTGCTTATTGCGATTATCAAACAGCCCATAATTTCACTCACGTATTGGTTTCGATGACTAGTACGCTAGACGTTTTCGATATATATGCCAACTGCAGGGCCGCTAACTGGCAAACCCGTCGCTTCACGGCTTTCGTGGGTGGTTTTGGATGCCAGAACCCCATGGCACTGGCCCCTTATTTCGACTTTGCTTTTTTTGGACGCGTAGATGGCATCATCTCCGATTATCTACGGCACCCCGAAAAATATAGTCAGCACTCGTTTCATTTCAGCAATCCACACCCGGTACAGTTGCGCCAGGTTACACAATGCTATCCGCATACGGTAATCTATGGCAAAAACAGTGTGCGCTGGAAAGAGAAAATTATAGGTTGCCCGTTCCGCTGCAAGTTTTGCCACTACTCGCACAGCCGCAAATATGTAGGCGATGGAAGTTTCATGAACGATCAGATATCGGCCAGCGCCGAAGTAATGCTGAAAGATATCCCTGCCATGGACCATAAGCCCGGGCGCATCACCACCGCGCTCGATGGCTATAGCGAACGCCTTCGTTTTTTGTACGGCAAACGGATAACCTGGGACATGGTTGAAGAGGCTATGGATTTTCTGGCCAGCTTCAAAGGCAATACCTTTTTGAAACTCTATAACATCACCAATTTCCCCACCGAAACCGATACCGACTGCGAAGAGTTCCACCAGTTTTGGAAACAGTACACCACATCAACCATAAAAGCCGATGGCCGCGTGGTGGTCGATGTGTACAATACCGCCTTTCGCCCATCGCTCAACACACCCATGGAGCGGTGCGAAGCAACCTTATTCCCCGAAGCCCGTTGCCTGCCAAACAAAACATACATTGCCGAACAAAACGGATTTGCCATCAAATTCACCCACAATACCAAAGGAGCCTGGAGCCACCTCGAAGATTTGATCTCCATACGCTATACCGACCCCTCGGTTATCGAATATATTGCCACCAACCAACAGTTTTCAAAACTGAACAATAAAGAGAAATTAGAACAATTCAATAAAATGTTCGATATTTCGCCATATATCCGCAGTTACACCGAAACCGAACAGCTTAATTATAAGGTGTTTACAACATAGCTAAAAATATTTTCAACAAATACTAAATATAGTGCCTCAAATATTGTGGCAATCAAAAAGAATATATATCTTTGGTACATCAATCAGAGACAAACAAACTGGTTGAATTAATCTCACGGAAATGAAAACAAATGAATTATCAAACGGAAAATTTATCATCGAAAAATCAACTGTTTCTGATTTTATGCAGGCAATGAATTTTGATGTTGATGAAATAGAAGAAGTAGAATCTTATATTATTCAAGGCGAATACCCAATGGTTTTCACATCAACCGATGAACGCGGACAACATATTGCACTTACAACCGATGGTGGTGGACAATATTGGAACATTCTTCACAACGAAACCAATCAAGAGTTGATCAACGAAACTCTTGCCGAACTCAAAAAACACATTATTGAAGTATTATAGAAAACCCGGAGGGGCAACCCTCCCTTAAAATAATTAGTATTAACAATTTAAATCTCACGGAAATGAAAAAAACAATTATTTCGTACGACAGCAAAATCGTACATGGCCAAGGCCAACAAGTTGGTTACGACATTCGCGAAAGCAAAACAGTTGTTGAAGTTACAAACTGCACCCCCGAGGAACACACGCAAGCCAGGGAAGAACTGAAAACAATAAAAGCATCAATTGGGCATCACAACGAATCGTTTCGATTTTTGCATATCGATGCCGACAGCTTCAGGGCAGAAATTGATATCTACGTAGTGGATGTTCTTGAGGAGAAAGGATATTCATTTTAAACAAAAAAAGGAGGTTTTCCCCTCCTTAAAAGCTATTGCAAATCCATCATAACAAGGGTTGAAGCAATGAAGCTGAGATGTAAAAATTAAAATCATGGAAAATTTAAAATCGTATGAATGTACAATAGTCAATAGAATTGATGACGTAATTGAAATGCCGTGTAGCTCAATTACGTATAACTCAAGAAAAAATCTTGAGTTGGGGAGTTGTTTTTTTTACGAGCAGTGGCTATACAAGGTCACTGGTATAAAAAAACGTATGGTAGAAACATACGGAAATAAAACATGGTATAAAGAATCGGGCGAATATAGAACATTACTTCTCCCAATACTTGATTTTTCGGGTGACGAATATCAATGCGTAGTTGGTACATGTCCTATAATGAAAGATGTAAGAACGCATTATACTAAAAGATGCAACTAATTGAAACCAAAATAAAGCAGCTTTTAAAAACAAAGGCAAGAAAAAAAGCCGGAAATTAATCCGGCTTTTTGCCCAAGCTTTAGTTTCTTCTCACGGAAATGTTGCAATCCTTGTTATAATGGATAAGCACTTAGGCATAACAAAAGTAAGAAATTTATGGATATACAGGAACAAATAATCTCATTATACAACTCGGGAACACCAAAAAAAGAAATAGTAAAAATAACCGATGCCACAATTGGCAAAATCGATTACATACTAACAAAGAATAGAAAATTGGCACCAGTTAGGAGACGTGCCGATAAAGTAAATGATCAAATAGAATCAAAAGTAATTGATTTGTATTATAATGGTTTATCCCATCATGAAATAGCCATAAAATTAAATAAAACAGAACACGCTATAATGGGAATTTTATCCTTTTTGAAAAAAAATGGAAAAATTGAACGAAGGAAAATTGATCTTAAAAAGCAAGGGCAAAATCATAACAGGGCAAAAATAACTGATGAAAAAGCCAGAAAAATTATATTTGACAGGCTTGCTGGGCATACCTTAAAAAAGGTAGCTGAGATGAATGAAGTAAAATATGATGTTGTTCAAAAAATATGTTCTGGAAAATCTTGGAAATATATTTTCAAGGAAATTCATGGTGAATTCAATCAAAATACTGAAATAATAGCAAAGATTGATAAAACACAAAATATAAAAGTAATTAGATCAAATGAAAAATAATATGGAACTCACAAAAGAAACACTGCATAGCTGGCTCAATTCCCATCCGGCCATTTCAAAACGGGTACTGGCCGAAGAAGCCGGGCTTCATCCCGAAGCCATTCGCGAACTGTACAATACCAAAAACCGTAACCTTACCGGTCCAATGGTTCAAAAGCTACTGCCGGTGTTAGAAAAATATGGATGGAAACTGTAGAGACGCATTGCATGCGTCTCTTGTAAGCAAAAAAAACAGCAACCAAGAGCTGCTGTAGTAGGGAATTCCCAACGGCTAAAGCCTTATTGTGAATTGCTGAGTCAAATGTATGAAAAAAATAATTCAAAAAAAATAAAAATAATGCCTCAAATATTGCGGCAATCAAAAACTTTATTTATCTTTGACCTAACAAATCAATCAAAACCGCACACCCAGGGTTATAGGTGTTTAAACAAAATGAAAACTTTAAAAGTAAAAAACTTCGAAGCAAAGATCAACCAGATCGTTTCAGGCAAAAAACAACAAATCATCAACGAAGTAACCAATCATTTAGCCACTTTCGAAACCATTCAGTTTGAAGTATTCTCAAAAGAAGAACCTTACGAAGGTGAAACCAAAAACAAAATTTTCTTCACTTATTGCAACCACTACCGCGCCAATTTAGGCACATGGATGGAAGTAGGCACATTAACCCATCCTCACTATTCTTACGAAGATCGCGGTTACATTAAAGGCGTTGCTACCGACCTCGAAGGATACATGAAGCTGAAAAAAGCAAACGGATTAAATCACAATTTTGCAGTAGTTTTTGGAATTTATTATCCACGTTTCCGTAAATCGATACATAGCAATCAATACATTGCAGAATGCGATTATATAGCCAAACATGCAATGAGTGAATTAGATCAATTCGTTACTGATCAGAAAAAAGCAATGAACGAACAACTGAAGAAACTTACCGGATGCTCTTTATTGCATTACCTTAGAAATATTTAATTAAACCGCCCCGGCTAACCACCGGGGCTAAATATTGGAAAATGAAAGAAAATTGGTCAGAAGAAGATATAGGTTATGGAGGATAGCATAATGGAAATAACAGACGATCTCGAAAATGCAGTTGCCAAAATTCTTACAAGAAAAAACATTCGGTTTATTCACGCTTATGGTAGAAATCAGCGGCTCGATTTCTATCTTCCCGATTACGATGTTTACATTGAAATCAAAAAATTTCATTCCGATCGGATCATTGCGCAATTACGGTCACAAAATAATGTGATCGTTATTCAAGGCCGTAAATCAATTGAATTTTTAAACAATATATTATGAAACGCATCTACCCACTTTTCCTTATCGACCGCTCATGCGCGGCCAGCTACCCGTTTAATTTTATTGCCTGTTTCGACCAAACAGTTGGCTTTGTGGCCCGCGTGGTACACTTCGCTGCCGATGAGCAGTATTTCGAGTATGTAAAAAAGGCATCGCAAATAGAACATGCCGAATACATGAACGTAATGTTCAAAGCCAAACGTGGCGGGGTAATACTTGTAGCCGAAGATTTTCTCTACAATTTTGAAATGAACAAGGCAAACTTAAGCCGCGTGCAAACTCTACTCAAAAAAGCACTAAAGAAATTCCTTCATGCCGAAGTAGAGCGCACCCCCGATTTGAAGGATCTCGACATCGACAACCAAATAATACAACAGCAACTAACAGTAGAGCGTGCTAAGCAGAATTACGACGACCTGGTACACTGTGCCAATGGTGACCGCCACATTGCCGATTACCAAATAGCCCTTGCCGAGGCAACCCTCGAAACCTTAAAGAATTATCGCGACAATAAAAAAATGATAGTATCATGGAATTAAATAAAGAATCCCTTCACGCCTGGCTTACCACCCACAAATTGAATATAACCGAAGCAGTTACCGAAGCAATACTTCAGCAGTACGAACCGGCCACAACCGAAACAACCGGCAACGATATTGATTTCCTATCATCGATAGAAATAATCAATCAGTTTAGCGCCACTACCACGCTCGATACCGACGACATTGCCGAAATGCTGGCCAGCAATGGCTTTAAACTCCGCCAAGTTGCCGGAGAATATAAATGGGTACTAAAAAGAAAATCAGAATAATTAACCCATAAGTTAAGTTTTAAACCTGTGCAGATACACTGCACAGGTTTTTTTGTGTCCTTTCCCTTTCCGCCACCCGTATTTATCTTGCATCAAAAAAATTAATTGTTCGATGCAAACATCCCAGAAAACAATTGCCCGTAACGCTGTTCTCCGCGAACTCGATATCAAAGAGAATCCCGGAGGCAAACCGCGCACCTTTTCCATTCGCTTCTGTTTGCGCAGTGGCGAAACCGTGTTTATACCCCGTGCCGTAACCAGCGGCACAGGCATTAACCGCAACCAGGCCGTTAACCGCGAACGCGGCTTCCTGCCTGTTGATGTCAACTACAGGTCAACCGGGCATGTGTATCCTGTTAACATCGACAATATACTAGAGTACAATAACATGTTAATAAAACTCTGAACATGGAACTAAAATACAACAACGCTGGTGTTCCCCTAATTGGTTATGGTCGAAAGGCATTCTATTCAACCACCGGCCACCCGGTGACCAAAGCCGCTTCAAAAACAAAAACAACAAATTCAACTGCAGGTGAACCTATCAAACTGAAAGTTGCAATTCCCAAAGACGATGATCCATATACCACTTCTTTTGGAGAGATTGTCCTGGTCGACTGGGGTACAAGCAATAAGTTTCCCGACGATGCCATTGCTACCATTGGGAAAATTGGGGTATTAAACACCGGCTTACGTTTTGTGCGAAACTTCACCCTTGGTCAGGGCATTTTCCCCGCCAAGATTACCGGATATGATAAGTATGGCAACGAAGAACTTGCCATTGTTGAAGATCCCGAAATTGTAACTATCTGTAATAGCCGTGTCATTCGTAAATACATGGAAAATGCCGCCCGCGATTACTTCAAGTTTGGAATTGGATTTGTAGAAATACTCATGAATGCCGATGGTAGCAGAGTTGCTGGAATTAATGGTATCAACGCTCGTTATTGCCGTATTTCAGAAGCCGATCCCAGTGATGGTGTTATAAAATACTGTGTCGTTTCCGGACGATGGCCTGATATACCAACAACCGGTGAATATGAAGTAATTGAAGTACTAGATGAGTACGATCCGCTCGCTGATCTTCAGCGCCGTAAAATTGCCAATACTACCAAGGGCAAAAAGTTTGTTTATATTCTTCGCGATAGTTGGAGTAATAATGGGTATTACTCCGAACCAATCTGGTGGTGCGCATACCTTGCCGGGTGGACAGATATTGCTTCTATTGTTCCAGCATTCCTTAAAAAAGCCTATGCAAACCAGATCAACTGGAAGTGGCATGTGCAGATACCCTATTCATTTTTCGATAAGAAATTCCATGCCGGTGAATACGAAAATGTTAAGGACCGTCAGGAGGCTATTGAAGCATTTATGGACGAAATTGAAGAGAATCTTTGTGGCACCGAGAACAGCGACAAACCTATTTTCACCTTCTTCTCGCTTAACGAAGTAACCGGAAAAGCCGAAGAGCAGTGGGTTATTACCGCGCTCGATAACAAATACAAAGAAGGCGACAAACTCATTACCAGCGCCGCCGCCAATTCCGAAATCATGTTTGCGCTCATGATAAACCCCAACGTGATGGGCGCCGGTATGCCCGGTGGCACCTATGCTGGCAACCAGGGAGGCAGTAACATACGCGAAGCCTACCTCGTGAATATTGCCAACGCCTGGCTCGACCGTCAAAACATGCTCGATCCGCTTGAGATTATGCTTGCCTACAATGGTATCGAAGGCATTGAGTTGCGTTACCGCAATACTGTTCTGGTAACACTCGATAGCGGAAAGGGCACAACCAACGTAGTTTCTTAACTCCCAAAATACTATCAGTTATGTTATTCCTAAGCAACTTAAACGCAAAAAACGAAGAGATAAAACAGTATATTCCCATCTCTCAAAGCCTTGCTTTCGACAAAATGTCGCCATCAATCTATGTTGCCGAGCGCGATTACCTTCGCCCGCTTATTGGCGATGCTACACTTACTGCCCTTCAAACCTATTACGACAGCACTCCGCTTGCAAACCCAACTGCCGATCAGAAAAAGTTTGCCGAATTACTAAAGCGTTGCCAGCGTGCCGTTATAAACCTTGCTTTTTTGCTTGGTTTCGACGCACTGAATTCTGAAATCGACGACAGCGGCTTTGGTCGTACCGAAAGCGAAAGCCGTAAGGGGTTATACAAATACCAGGAAGATAACCTTCGCGATTCGTTCCGTATCAACGGCTTCAACAGCTTCGACGATGTGCTTACCTACTTGCACGAAAACATTTCAACATTCACAACCTATGCCGCATCAACCGAATATGCAGGATATAAAACCTCATTTTACAAATCGGCAGCCGAGTTCGACGGGGTTCTTTACATCAGTAAATCGAACCTTACATTTTTGCGGCTGAAACGCTTTATCGGCATTGTCGAAGATTTTGACATTAAGAAAGTATTGGGCGATACTTACATGGCATATATCAAAACCGAGATGGCAAAAACCACTCCCGATGCGAAGGTAACTGCCATACTTCCCTACATTAAAAAACCTATGGCTTTTCTGGCTGCTGCAAAACTTATGGAAGAGACAGGCGCCGAGCTTAGTGAGAATGGGCTGTATTTTACGTCATGGGCTATCAGCAATAATAACCAACTGGTAAAGCAACCATCCAATCCGGCAAGGGTTGAGTCGTTGATTACGAGTTATACAACAACCGGTAATGATTACATAGCCGAATTGAAGCGATATCTGGCTGCACACCTTACCGACTGGCCGCTTTTTGAAACAACCAAAAGCTACATGCACCAGCGCGACAATACCAACAAAAAAACATTCTGGGCATAATGAAAATAAAAATCAAATATCATCCTTTTCCAAAGCTCCGGTGGCTGAGCCTGTCGAAGCAGGTCAACGTTGCAACAACATGGGATAAATGCAGCAGCAAACAACTCATAGCACTGCTATATTCAAAATCGGAAGGCGCTACCGATGCCCGCTTTGTATCAATGTTTTACGGATTAAACTACCGACTGGTAAGCAAACTATCAAAATTCGACATCTATAACCTGGTAGAAGGCGCTACACAAATATCATCATCGCCATTCAACGGCAATTTTATTATCCGATCCGTACAGACGCACGGACGTGCGTCTATATTACACCCCCCCGGCGACCGCATGCGTGGCATTACCTTCGGGCAATTCATTTTTATCGACGCCTATTTCAACAATCCCGAGCCTGATAGCCGCCTGCGTTTTATAACGCACCTATATCTTCCTGCAGGCGAAAAGTTCAACGAGGACCGTTGCATCGAACGCGCTTCGCAATTAGATGTAACCGATGATATCATAGAGGCAATAATGTACAATTACAGCCTTTTTTACGAATATTTCGCCCGCGCTTATCCTCTTTTATTTCATACATCATCCGGTACAGACGCCCTACAGGGCGTCTCAAATTTCAAATACGATCCCCGCGGATGGCTGAAAATTTACGAAAGCATCGTAGGTACCGACCTAATCAACGCCGACCGCTACGCCGATGTACCACTCAATACCATGTTCCGCTACCTGAGCGATTTACGTAAACAGCAATTGAAAAACAATAATAAAAACCCCAACTGATGACAGAGCCAACCCGATTTACACAACTAGTAAGCTACTTTGAAGGCATTGCCCGCAACCATGTAGCTATTCGGCACAGCGAAACCGAGAAACATTTCTACCGTTTCGAAATAGACGAAGTGTTGGCAGGGCTAAAAAACATAAACTACCCGGCGCTCATACTCGAAGCTTATGCCCTTGAATTCTCCGACAATAAAAGCGATAACCCCATGAAACACCGTAAAGGGGCTTTCACGTTGCTTGGACATGTTGATGATAAAGGCGATTACGATGGCATACATCTGCTTTGGGACGAACTCGAAACCATTGCCGACGATATACTTGCCCGCATACGTGCCGACAAGCGCAACCCGGCAATCCGGATAGTGAAAGATTTTAACATTGAAGAAGTTGAAGGAAGCATAATTGCAAACCGTGTTGGAAACGATTACGGCCTTCGTTTCGAATTTACATTAACCTCGCCCGCTCCGTTGGATGTTGACCCCACGCGCTGGCTAAGCACAAGCGGAAGCAATGGATAGCAAGGCAGAAAAAGCCCAGAATAATGCAGTTAACCGCTATCGTTCAAAAGTTTTGCGCGGTTTACAAACCCTTTCAATGCGTTTTACAAAAGGGAAGAAAGAATCAATGGTTAACAGAGGTAGTAAAACGGGGTTTATTCGCACAGAAATAAAATTAAATCAAAGCATTACAACATTGGCGAAAAAGAATGCAGGTACTATTGAAAGTATCTCATTTCGTTTTGAACGGCATGGAATTTTTGTTGAGAAAGGAGTTAGTAAGTCACATTCAACTTCAAATACTCGAAGAAAAAAAGCATGGATACAACCGGTTTTAAACACATATACACCTCCATTAGCCGATAAAATAGCTGAGATAAATGCAAATGAAGCAATCAATTTGAAAATATAAGCCATGGCCGAAAACTACACCCGCAGAATAACGCTTTATATCAACGACAAAGAAGTCACAAACGATATAAAGTCAATCCAGAACGCCTATTTCAAAGCCAACAACGAGCTGAAGAAAATGGAGATGAGTTCGAAAGAATATGTTACCCAGCTTTCAAAAGTTAAGGGGCTTAAAGGTATTCTAGACGAACATAACCTAGCACTAAAAAATGTACAGAAAACAGGGTTCAGTTTTTCAAAACTCTCCGAGGGTTTCAACAAATATTTCGGAATCATCACTGCAGGCGCTGCATCGTTCGCAGGGGTCATTATGGGTTTCAAAAAAGCATCGCAAGCGTATGCTGAGTTTACCGATAAGGTTGCCAATGTTCAGAAAACCACAGGTCTAACTAAAGATGAAGTACTTGAACTTGATAAAGCGTTACAGAAAGTTGATACGCGCACCGCACAGGAAGATCTCCTTGGATTGGCAACTGTTGCAGGTAAATTGGGTATTTCGGCAAAAGACGATGTTGAAGGATTTGTAAAAGCAGCCGATAAAATTGCCGTCGCACTTACTGAAGATCTTGGTGGTAATATTGAAGAATCGATCAATGATATTGGTAAACTTACCGACATCTTTAAATTGAAAGATGAATTTGGCATGGAGCAATCGATGCTGAAAGTAGGATCGGCAATTAACAGTCTGGGAGCTGCTAGCACTGCCAACGAAGGGTACATTGTTGAATTTACGAAACGCATGGCAGGTGTAGCTCCGGCTGCAAATGTATCAATCGATCAGATTATGGGTTTGGGCGCCACGCTCGACCAATTTGGACAAACTAGCGAAATTTCAAGTACAACCATTTCGGCTGTGCTTGTTGATATGTTTAAATCGCCAGGTGCTTATGCAAAAATTGCTGGGGTATCAATCAAAGATTTTAATAATCTTTTGAAAACCGATTCAAACGAGGCTTTTCTTAAATTTCTTGAAGGATTGAAAGGCAACAATGGTGGGTTAGGCGAAATGGCTAATAAACTCGATGGATTAGGATTAGAAGGCAAACGTTCCATCTCTGTTTTAGGTGTACTTTCAAATAATACCGAAATATTAAGGCAACAACAAGCGCTATCATCACAGGAATTTGAAAAAGGAACATCGCTTACCAACGAGTTTAACATCAAAAACGAAACAACACAGGCCAAACTCGATAAATCGAGAAAGGAAATGGCGCTGATGACCCGCGAATTAGGAGAAAAATTATCGCCAACAATGCTGATAAGCACCAATGGAGTTACTTACTTCATTAAAATTCTTTCTGCCCTCATTAACCTGTTTTCAAAACACGGTACCGAAATTCTTCTTGTTGCTGGTGCTATTGCCGCTTATACCATTGCTGTCAGAATTCAAACTGCAGAAACAAAAGCAAATGCTATTTGGACAAAAGTTGCAGCAGGGGCGCAGGCAGCCTGGGGAACAATTACCGGAATATTAACCGGTAAAATTAAAATTGCAACTATTGCACAAAAAGCATGGAATTTAATGATGGCAATGAATCCCATTGGGGCTATTATTGCCGGTGTTGCTTTGCTTGCTGCCGGTGTTGTATTTCTGGTTAAAAAAATGAACGCTCAAACCATTGCTCAAAAAGCTGTTAACGATGTTACCGAACAGGCCAAACGCGATATAATTGAGCAAAAACAGAAAACCGAAGATCTTCTGGCCGTTGCTAAAAACGAAAAACTGAGCCTCGATGAACGTAAGGCAGCATTGGCAAAACTCAATGAAATAAGTCCCAAATATTTTGGCAACCTTTCAATCGAGAAAAGTTCTACTGAGCAATTAACCAAAGCTGGCGAAGATTATATTGCCAACCTCGAAAAGCAGGCATTGGTAAAAGCTGCACAAGATAAAATTGATACTCTCCGCGCTGAAAACGGAAATTTAGAGGTTGATATTCAAACTAAAAAAACAAAGTGGTGGGAAAGCGAAGCCGGAGCTGCACGCAGGGCGAACAAAGCAATTAACGAGAATAAAGAAGCAATTGTAGCTTTTCAGGGAATAGTTGATAAAAACGCCGATAAAACTGTCAATGCAAAATCAACTGATCCAACCATTGGAACCCGAAAGGAAGAAAATGGAGAAATATTTGAATGGGATGGTAAACAATGGAATAAGGTTGATGAAAAATCAGGTGGGCTATCTGACGATGAAAAGAAAAAAGCCCAAGAAAAAGCTTTCAAAGACCTCGAAACCAACCAACGTAAAGAGCTAAACCTGATTAAGCAAACCCAGCTCGAAAAAAATGCAAGCGAGGAAGTATACAATAAAATACTTGCCGATCAGGAATTGAAATCGCTTACCGAAAAACTTGCCCTTGAAACTAAATATGGTGAAGACACCACGGCAACCACGGCCTCTATTCTCGACATTAAACTTAAACAACAGGAAGAGTTCGATAAAAAAACCGAAGAAGACAAGAAGGAATCTCAAAAAAAATCACTTGATGATCTTGACAATCAACTTAAAGGTGAATTAGCAGCAATTAAACAAAATGCTCTGGCTGAAGGGTTAGATGAGGAAGAAACCAACGCTCTTCTTCTTGCCAAAGAGGTTGAATTTCTCAATAAAAAACTTGCGCTTCAGAAGCAATATGGCGAAGATACTACAGAGACCGAAGCGGCCATCATCGCCAAAACAAACGAGATTGTTGAAAATGCAGCAAAGGGTGATGAAGAAAATCTGAAACGCCTTGCTGATATTAGAAAACAGTATGCTGATGAAGACATTGTTAATCAACAGGAAAAAAATGCGGCACTTGCCGAACTTGATAAATTGCAAAAGGCGGGGCTAATTACTTCTGAAGAAGAATACCAGCGATTAAAAACCGCCATAAACGAGAAATACGAAAAAAATCGTTTCGAAACTACCCAAAAATATTTAGAAGGAGCAAGCAATATACTTGGCATACTTAGCAGCCTTAACAACGCAGCTAAAGATATTGAACTTAAAAAAGCTGGCGATAATGCAGCCAAAAAAGAGGCCATAGAAAAAAAATATGCAAAGAAATCTCAAAAGATTGCAATTGCCCAGGCTGTTGTTAATGGTGCTTTGGCTGTAACTAAAATTCTGGCTGAAACCCCAAAGGCTGATTTTGGAATAATGACCGCAATACTTATTGC
>Ga0172381_10002862_pt1 | contig 18646 bp, 37 predicted proteins | sample Leawel6488metaG_FD_119754 | JGI IMG/M metagenome (GOLD analysis project Ga0172381, IMG submission 119754) | Leachate microbial communities from a municipal landfill in Southern Ontario, Canada - Leachate well 64-88 metaG | ecosystem: Engineered > Solid waste > Landfill > Unclassified | place...
GATAGGGGTGAACGGCACGAGTCTATCTGAAGACGACTACCACAGACGGGAACGGCGCGCCTGTCTTGTGTCCACCGAACCGCACTCTTCCGCGTAGGAAGCGCACCTCGCCCTTCATGCAGTAGTCATGCCACCACGCCGTATCGGTGCGCGACGGGATAAGGCAGACCACGACCGCGCCGCATTGCGCCTCCTCATAGGCTTTGCGAATCCACTTGCCGATCTCGCGGCCATAGGGGGGATTCATAAATACCCTCTCCCCGGCCCACGACTGCGCCAGCCCGTCTTCCTTCGGAGTATAGAACTTCGCGCACTTGGCGGTCTCTGGCAGGCAGCAGGGGTCAAGTGTGAATGCGAACTCTCGGTCAAGCTCGTCAAACAGTGCCTGCGGAGTCTCCCATGTGTCGCGCTCGCTGGAGAAATGTACTCTATTCATGCCATCACTATACACCAGTCCCCCGCGCAACCCAAGCTTTTTGTGCCAGATGAGTAGGTCAAGTCCCCGTATATACACGTCACTGATTCTCAAACCCAAGTGCCACCCTCCCCCCTCCACCCTATGTGGATAGCGGACCTCCCTTGCGCGGGCATAGAACATGCGTGCGGGCGTGCAACGTATGTACGGTGGATAACCTGCGTGATTGTGGATAACAGGGCGCGGCAATCCAAGGGCGGAAGGGTTCCTCGGTGTGGATAACTCTCACCATTGTGGATAACTGCTCAAGTCCAATGGCAATGGCAGAGTCCAAGCTGCACCTGGGGATCGCACAACTCCACCACGCGCAGGTCTTGAGGGGACCTGCTATCCACCACACCGAATTGCGCCTGGCGTGGGGATCCCTACCTGCAAGCCTGGATCACGTGAGATGACCGCACAGCCCCGCCGAGACGCTATGTACTGTCGCGCCATACCATACAATTCCGCCCCCTGGATGACGGAATGACGTTCGCGGACCCCTGCCCTATCCACCCTCAAGATTATCGGTGCTGCGAGTGAACCAAAAAAAAGAGAGAGAGAAATTTAATAGGGGGGGGATGTGAGCGTAAGTCATAAACAGCATGAAAGTCAGGATTAGATCAGGAGAGGCTTGTTTTAGCCAAGTCCAAAATGACGTTCAATGACTTTTGTGCTGTCCGCGATTCGACTTTCCACCATGACCCCCGACTTGCACCTGTTTTCGAGCTTCTCCATTTCCTAAGTCATCTTCGTCACCGTCCCCGGGCGCAAAAATACTTGACCTATTTTCCTGTAGGGGCTTGACAAACATTATCGGTGGTGATAGAATGGGTCTACAGTCAAGGGAGAGGCGGAAACAGGCCACTCCTACACTCAAAGGAAGAAGGGAACGAAATGCTCTACCGAGTCTGCTGCGACAACGGGGACCGAGTCTATTCGCTCGAAGCATTTACCGAGCTCGCTGCCGCCGAAGCTCTGGTTGCCGAGCTCTCCGCGAAGGCCGAGGGCGTTATGGGCGTTCGCTACTACATCGAGGAACTTGCGCCGATGGGTAGCTAGTTCTCCACCACAAGGAAGAAGGGACCTGAAATGTATACCGGACAACACGAGAACGCTGTCAACAACTACACCCAGCTTAACCGGCTTGCTAACGCGGGCTACACCCCCGCGCAGGTGAGGGACCTATTCCCTACCCTCGTCAAGGTAGCCCCCTCCGGCTTTCTCAAGACCAAGCCGGAGTTCCGCACGGTCTACATAGTGGCGGAGGCGATTGACGCGCTGATCTCCGCCCGCTCCTAAGCCCCTCCCTCTGCTCTTGCCCTTAACGAGGGCAAGGGCGGAGGCCCGTAGGGGTTTCTAATCTACAGGAGGAGGCGGTTAGTATGTCGCAAAGATGGTTCGGCGCATTGCAATTCGTAGACACCTGCAAGTCGGAGGAGGAGGCGCAGGAGGCTCTCAAGTTCCAGCTTCAGCAGGTAGACTCAATCGGCGGGCGGGCGTACTACTGCGAGAAGGACTGTTGTTGGAAGATTCAGTGTTTCTCGGAGGAGAACCCCGTCCCCGATGACCCGGCGGAAGAATGGTTCCCCGATGGCGTTCGGCGGGTTCTGGTTCGGGAAGAGGACATGAAGAGGTTCGGGATCACGCGGAACCCCCACTGGTAGATTCGCCTCCCCGCTTTGCCCTCTCTTCGGGGAGGGCAAGGCCGGGTGGTGGATAGCCCGGTAAACTGAAGGAGGAGGAAGATCATGCCTAGATTCAAGCTCAATCAAGACCGCGTTCGCGAGGGAGCCGCACAATACGAGGTAGGGCCGTTGCAGATCGCCGTATATGTCATGGCGGGCGGAGGGTTCCTCGGGAGGTTCGCCGCCGAACAGCCTGCCGATTTCTACATTGACGACCGCTGCGGGAGGCTCCCCTACGGCAGGAAGGACATCGCACAGGCCGTAGAAACGCTCAAGACCATTGCGGAGGCGCAGGGCCTCGATCCCCATCACCTTCCGGCCATGCCCGATTTCCACGGTTGCGGGGTGTTCTAGCCGCCCGCCCGCTTCCCCTCCCTCACGCAGGAAGGGGAGGCCGGGGGGCGACTCTCGGAATACTAAGAGGAGGCGATGTCGGATGAGACTCACTTTCGGGAATGTAGAGAACACGCTTCTGGCCCTCAAGAAGCGCACGGGTAAGACAGGGTGGGTACAGAGCGCCGCACCCTACGGCTACAACCTGTACATTGACGAGCAGCGGATTGACCACGCCACGGGCAAGACCCTCCGGCAGGTGCAGGAGTATCTCTTCGCCTACATGGACGGATTCAGCGCGTCGCAGGAAGGGGTGCCGTCTTGAGCCTCGAATCCGTGCTAGTCCTGGTAGGAATCGTGGTGTGTCTGAGGGTGGTGTGCAAGATCGGCTGCGGGCTGTAAATCAACAGAGGAGGGATTCTGATGGCCGCTGAGACGATTTCGGAACAACCTATGCTTGGTCGGAGGCGGGAGGAGGCTCTTTACTGGCTCGGCAGGCTCCGAGAGTTTGGAGGGGTGTTTGACGTGGAGTTCTGGCTTAGGCAGAGGGGCAGGGACTACGAGAAGAAGCACGGGACTAGCAGGTATCAGCTTCTTCCCGTCGTGCCGCTGGAGGACATAATGGCCGTGGCGGAACCGGGCGAGATTCGGTTTGAGCCTGAACACGACAAGTTCCGGTATTGTCCTCGTAGGGCTGACTACGGGCGGGATAACCGCAAGCTGCCGTTCCCCAAGGAGGCGAGGGCATGAGTTTCGACACCGAGGCATTGCGAAGGGCATTGCAAGAGGCCTGCGCCGACCTTGCCGCCATAGCGCGTACCGCCGAAGAAAACGGGCACCCGCTCTGTATCTGCGCTCACTACCTGGGCGCTCCTACTGCTGATGGGTATTTCGCTTACTACTCGCAGAAGGCAGAAGACCAAGCGGCGATGCGTTTCCGACCAATGTCCGACTGGTCGCCATTGAGACGAGAAGAAGGAGGCAGCCAATGCTAGCTAGAAGAATAGACATAACTCCCGAAAAGACTAACGGGGAGTGGTTGCTACACTACCGGGTGTCCGTGGGGGATACGTTCGTGATGGACGGCACCGCCCGGACTATGGGGGACGCGGTAGGGCGGATCGTCTCTTTCGCCGTGGACGGCGGGCTGTTGCGTGAGTATGAGTGGGAGAAGCCGCCTGCTCAAAGGTCGTCGCGGGATACGATGAGCAAGGCCAGACGTGAGACCCGCCTTGACGCTGAAACCTCGCCACAGGCCCGCGCAGGGGCATAGCGGGGACGTTGGTAATCTAAGGAGGAGAGAAAGATGGCAAACGAGCGCGGATGGTGGAAGCTAACCTATAACAGTGTCGAGTCTGACAACGACCTGGACCTGGACGAAGCGGACCTGGAACACATCGCCGAGGCTATCAAGGAGGGGTACACGGAGGGCGAGATCGTCGGTGAGTAGCCTGACCCTGACCCTGCCCTTCTTCGGGAGGGCAGGACTGAGGGCCAGACTGAGGCCCTATTACTGAAGAGGAGGCGGTTAGTGATGAATCTGTACGTTGACATCGGCAAGTGGGAGAACAATCGGGAGTACGAGGTGCGGGTCGTGAAGGGGGTTGTGCAGACAGTTGCCAACAATGGTGGCCGGGACATCTACCTGCACATGGACTTCCCGCCGGAAGAGGCCGAGGAGTACGCCCGTCGCTTGACCGTGGCGGCGTCTGAGGCCCGGAAGCAACTGAAGAGCATGGAGGAGGACGCCCCTCCGGAGGACGCCCCCAACATCAGCGAGGGGAGAGAGTAGCATGAGCAACTGCCAGCAGACCATGAAACTGAAGCACGCCACCAATAGGCTGAAGAAGTGCCGCGACAGAGAGGCCAACGCCGCGAGAGCCTACTGCGCCAGAGTGAGGGAGTCCGAGAGAGCCGAACACGCCTTGAGGTACGAGCAGAGGCAAGTGGCCGGGGCCGTCGTGGGCGAGGTCGTGCAGCAGATAGAAGGAGGCGCGTCGGAGTGAAGACCCCCGCTGAGATCGTGATAACCGGCTACCGCGTGGAGGGCTGCCCGGTAGAGGAACTGAACGGGCTATATGTACCTGCTTGCATTACAGGAGGTGAGCAGGGCAAATGGACCAACGGGGCGGGAAATCTCAAGTGGTTCAAGCCTACTCGCGACTGGGGTGGGGGATTCGACTTGATGACTCCGGGCTACCTGCACTATTTCATGTATGCAGACGACCCGAACGGCAAGTGGAAGCCGGAGAAGGGGCGCACTCCCAAGGCCATGAAGATGAAACTGGTGCGCCTGCGCTGCGTGGAGATCGCCGACGACCTGAAGGGAGAAGAGTAACGTGGACTACGACCCGATTATTGACGAGATGCCCGAAGAGCAGTACGACGAGTTGCAGGGAGTAGCAAGCAGGAGAGCCACCACAACCTAATCCACACAGCGAGAGGGCCGAGGCTAATCACCCCGGCCCTTTTCGCTTACCCGGAATCGCAGCAACGGTCAGGCACCACCTCCCTGCCGCTTATTGGCCTCGGCGCGGGCGTAGGTGAGCCAGGACTCTTTCTCGCTCCTGCATGCGCCTCTCGCGGCGCAGGCAGAGTCTTCGGCTTCGCCCCAAACACACCCGCGATTGATGGAACAGGCAGGCAGCCCTATGAACCCAGCCAGCACCTCCGCCGGCTTTTCCTCCAGCGCGGCGGCTTCGACGGTCGCGGCGGCCTCCTCGTATTCGCATCGGCGCGTCTCGACTCGCCCTCCCCAGGTCGCCAGTTCCCTCAGCAACTCCGCCACCTGCTGTAGGGTCATCGGCTGGTCAGTCATGGTCTTTCACTCCCTAATGCTGCGTCACGATGTAGAACGCCAGTACGCCAACCGTCGCGGATACTCCCAGTACGAAGCACACGCCTATCCATAGCAGTTCACTTCTCACCCTTCTCGCCTCCCGCTTCCCGCTCGGCCACTACCCGCGCTGACTTCATGTAGAGAGCCGGGGTGCAGTTCCCGAACCCGTGCTTGCGGAGGTCGAAGCACGCCAGCCTCAGCGCCTTCTCCGCCAGCCCCGCCTCGATGATGTAGGGCTGGTCTTCTCCGTCCTCGTCATGGCCCAGGGCGTCACCGCAGTGAGGACAGTAGTTCCAGAACTGGCCATCATCCGAGTTCTCCCACTGCCCCCGCTCGAACCAGCAGCAACGACAGCCGCACCAAGTAGCGGCCTTCGCCCCCGCCGGCAGCTTCGCGTCAGTTGCCATGCTCACTCACCCTTTCGTTTGGCCTGCGTCCGCGCTCCCAGCACCAGCTACAGATGCCAAGGGTTCGTAGCTTCTCGTCCCATGCGGAGTCCAGTTTCTTTCCGCAGGCGGAGCAGGTGCGTACCGTACCCCGCTGGTCAATCAACATGCGGGAGGGGATGTCCCTTGCCATGCTCACTCATCAGCCTTTCGCAGGTATTCGGCCAGGGCAGCGCGGCAGGCAGGGGAACCGCACTTGCCTACGACCTGGCAGCCCCCAGCATCATCAATAGGGCAGAGAATCACGCCATCCACGGCCTTCTCCAGCGGCACCATTGGCACGACCTCGCCGCCGGGAAGCAGTTCGGCGTGGTGCTCGCCGCAATACTGGACGCCGTACTGAGGTCCACCCAGATACTCCATGCTCCCGCCCTCGAACCAGCCCTCCGGCATACTCTCGGAGTAGAAATGGCACTTCTTCCCGCCGGGGCACGTCTTCACCGTCGCGTCATCGCTCATGGTCAGTCACGCTCCTTCAGCAGGTCGGGGTGCAGCATCCCCAGCAGGCGCTCGGCGGCACGGATCGCGTTGCGGCGGGCGTTTCTCAGACGGGTGTTCGGCAGGCCGTCGTGTCGCCACGCCGGGCCACTGGGGACGAATACATGTACTTCCCACTCCACCGACGGAGCCACGGGGCCGGGGGTGAGGTAGATATGCACTTGGACGCGCCCCACCTTGGTCTGGCCGTGCAGCTTCTCGTCGTCGCCGCCGTAGGCGTTCCACTTCAGTCTCTCACTGAGCTTCACTTGCGCGTTCGCGTTATCGCTCATGGTCTGCTCCTTCCTGCAACTTGCGGGCGGCTTCTTCGATCCCGTGGCGGATATGGTCAGCGGCATCGCAGATTGTGAGTACCAGAAGTGCTCCCAGCACCGAACCCAATCCGATACCACCAATGAACAGGCTATGGGCCTTGAGACTGGGATCGCTCGAACCCCCCAGCAGAATCCATCCAAACACTATGAACAGAAGCCCAAATACGCGGCACATGGTCATGGCGTCACCTCCAGCAGGCGCGGGTGTAGATCGCCCAGCATCTCGCGCACCGCTTCTAGGGCGTCGTGTTCCGCCTGAAAATACTCCGCCGAAGGCTCGGTGCTGGTCCGTTCGACCTCTCCCAACGCCGGAGTCACCACGTCTGCGCTCCAATTCCACTGTCTCTCGAAGCTGTACACCCTGTACACCTGCGCCCGGAACAGCGGGCGATCTCCGGGGCGGTCAGAGCGCAGGTGGTAGACATCATGCTCCATGCGCACCCAACGGACTCCGGCCAAGCACTCGTCAACGGTCATGCTCCCGTCACCTCCGCCTCTTCGCCCTGCGGCGCGGCAGGGACAATCTCCAACCCCTGCCTCTCTATCTCGCTAGGCAGGGTCCAGCAGCACCGACGCCCGTTCGCCCATGTCCCCGGTCGCCCGGTCCAGGTCCGCCATTCCCACCCGCGCTCCTGCATCTCCTCGCGGATCACGTCCTTGGGGTCAAGCCCCTCGACGGCGCGGCGGGTCTCGGCAGGGGCGTCGGCGTCGAGGAGGGCGAGGATGTCCTTCGGACTTACATAGCGTCGCCCTGGGTCTAATTGCATCCCAGCGTCGCACACCTCCCGCACCTTCGCCAGCACCTCGCCCTGCGCCCGGATCGTCACCCGCGCCGCCTGGAGTTCGCGGAGGGCGGACGCGGTGTCATACTTGCGGCACCACTTGCCCTCGCGGATGGTCGCCTCGGTACTAGCCTCATACCCAGCAGCCAACTCTTCCAGCCTCACGGCGCTCAAGTCACTCATCGCTCTCGCCTCCCGTCTTCAGATACCACATCAGTCTGCGGGCTTGCCATGCGCGTTCAGCGTCCCAGGCAGCGGCCCTGGCAGCGGCCCTGGCAGCGGCCCAGGCAGCGTCCCAGGCAGCGGCCCTGGCAGCGGCCCAGGCAGCGTCCCAGGCAGCGGCCCTGGCAGCGGCCCTGGCAGCGGCCCAGGCAACGTCCCAGGCAGCGGCGTCGGCAGCGGCCCCGGCAGCGGCCCAGGGAGCGTCCCTGGCAGCGTCCCGTTCTTGGCCGGTGGCCTCGCCACGGGCGAACCGCCGCACTACATCAATAGCCTGCCGTGGCCGCAGGTCTCCGGGCCGCTCTGTCTCGAATATGCCCAGCACTCGTTCCGCGCAGTCACAGGCGAAGAGGCGAGCTATCCGGGCGTTCCAGTGCAGAACGGGACCCATCAGGCGCATCTCCTCGAAGCACCACTTGCTGCCGTCGTTCTGTGAGCGCCCCCGGCCCTCTGCGACGTAGACCGTGGCACTGTCCGACCTCAGCCATTCCAGCAGCGACGAGGCGCGGACGGCGTGGTAGCCGGAATAGCACAACTGCGCCTCCCGCTTTGGCATCCACCGCCCAGGCCGCTTGCCGTGCGGGAGAAACCACTGGGCGTCTCCACCGTGACAAGCGCGCCCGTTCGCGTCCAGCACCTTGTAGAGAATGGGCCTACTCATCGCTCTCGCCTCCCTGCGCCGTGCGGGTGCGGCTGAGCCAGACCCCGGCTATCACGCCCTCTGGTAAGTGCCCTCCGTAGCCAGAGAGGAACGCTATTGCGGCCCGCTCATCGCTCGTCGGCACCAACCCCCGCGCGGCGGTGAGTGCGGCGATCCTCTCCCCGTCCTTCACGTGCTCGTCGAACCAGTGATTGCTTGACTCGCAGGCGTTGGTGATCTGCGGGCAGTCGCAGGGCTTGCCTTCGCCGAGGCAGTGCCGCAGCCGCTCGACCTCGGCCTCCAGCGGGAACAACTCCGCGACCCGCGCTTGCGACGTGTGCAGGGACTCCCGCAGCCGCTCGACCTCAGCATCCAACTCCGTCTGCTTCTCTACCCACCCGTCCTCCAGGCGCTCATTGGCCGCGTTGAGCATCTCGTTCTCGGCGCGGGCCTGCTCTAGCTCCAGTTGCATGTGGGTGTACCGGGTCCGTTGTTCCTCGCCGAGTCCGTCACCCCCGGCGCAGAGGCCGGAGGCGAGGAGGGCGTCGGCGATTGCCCTAGCCCGTGCGGGGTCAGGGTCAATGCCCAAGCGGTCAGCGTAGGCCTCATCTCCCTGCTGTGCGGCCTCCACCAGCTTCGCCCTGTCCACGGGCGCGGCTGACCCGGCGAGGAGGTGGGCCGAGGCGAGGGCGTCTACGAGGGCTACCAAGAACTCAGTTGGCAGAACGTCAGCAGGGCAGTGCTTCGCCCACAGACTACCCATCAACTCCAGCACGGCCTTCTCGCGCACGTCGGGCGGAGGGGCAGCGGGCACGCCGAAGCGGGAGCAGAGGGCTTCGACGAGTTCATGGTCCGCGTGCTTCGGTTGAAGCATCCAATCCTGCACGATGTCCAGTACCGCCTCCTCGTCCAGCTTCTCCGGCGCGGGGGCGGGCTTCTCGGCGTGGCCGTCCTTGAGCGCGTAGCCGCAGCGGGTGCAGGTGGTGGGTTCGCAGACTACGTTCCTCCAACACCCACTCGACCCACACCGCCAGTAGGCAGTCTCGCGCTCGCAGCACTCCCACGGCCTCTCCTCACAACCGCACGTCACCGCGGCGGGGGCGAGGGGGCGGAGGTCGGCGACGGGCACGACCTTCAGCCCGCCATCAACCATTGCCACGCAGCAGTTGCCCCAGCGATCCTCGCCAACGGCTACCACCGCGTCTTTCGTCCACAGCTTCACCCGCTCATTCACCTGCGGCGTCCACTTCGCTTCGTCTTTCATCTCGTCATCTCCCTTTGGGTCATGTCGCGGTCAACGGCTTCGGTTTCGGCCCAGTCGAGTTCGCGGCGGTCAACCTTCTCTTCATCGGTGGGTTCGGGGTCCTCTTCGTCGAGGTCAATGCACAGTATGTTGGCAATCTCCCGAACGTTGCGCCGAATGTTCTCGATGGTTGCCTCCATCTTCGCCAGCGCCTCCATTTCAGTCTCCATCATTCATCGCCTCCCAGGTGTTCTCTGAACTCCGCGTCGGGCTGGATAGGCTCGACGTACTCCCGAATCTGTACCGCTATCTCGCTCTCCTCGTCGGCCATGACCTTGTTGAGCCAGTACGTCTTCACCTGCAAGGCCGTGGTGAGTACGACGTTCTGACCCGTCGCGGCCAGCCGAAATATCTTGTTCATCAGGTCGAGAGCCACCTGCTTCCCGGCCTTGGTGCGCTGATTCCCCGCGACCTGCCAGTGAGTCAGGCCCTCCTCGACGTACCGGGGGGCCTCGTAGCCGCACCCCGCGACCGGGCCATGCTCTGCCGCCCACGCTTTTACGGCTTGGTCTGCCCACTGGCGGACTTGCCATGCCCATTCTGCGTCTTCTGCCGAATCCACGATGGGATAGAAATAGCCTGGGTCGGCGTTCTCGAAATCCCACTCTGGACACTCCCCCATGAGATACGGACACGCCTGACACGCCGCCTGCGAGGGCACCGCCTCGAACCTCGTCATCTCCCCCACGTTGACGGCCCACGCATCCACCTCATCGAGGACCGCTTCCAACTCTTCCTGCTCCAGCGTCCACATCGAGGGCGGCAGATTCGGATTGGCCTCAGGGTAGACGTACCAGCACTCGAACCTGTCCCCCTCCTGCCCGTACAGCCGATTGACCGCCGCCGCGTACAGGCGCATTTGGAATGGCGGGTCTTCTGAGCGAAGGGGCTTGAACCCCGTCTTCCAGTCCATGACCCGCCACAGTCTTTGGGCCTCGTCAAGCTCCAGACGGTCGAGCCTCCCCGCCACCACGCAATGCTCAAGCTCAATCGAGCAGCTATGCTCCAGACCTTGCACCACGAACTCAGGTCGAAGCACCACCGTTAGGGGTAGCTGGCGAATCAGTTTTGCCATGCGGGAGTCGTCACACACAGCAGCCATGTTGTCGGCCCACTCGTCATCACGGGTTACACCCTTGGTCTGGCAGTTGTCGGCGTAGGCGTAGAGGTATTCGTGCGCCCTGCTGCCGAACTGGAACAGCGGCACGACATGACCTTTCACCCCATCGAGGTACTGCTTCCCCTTGAAGGGGCACTGCTCAAAGGCCCTCATCATGGACTGGTGGACTTCAGGCTTGCTCATGGTTCCTCTTTATCTCCTTCTGTAGCCAGCAGCGCAGTTCGTATGGGAGCGCATCCCAACTGGCCTGCGACATGCAGGTGCAGCGAACGTCTGGGTCAAGCGGCGTCCGGTTCTGCCTGAGGAACGCCCGCGCCCGTTCCACCTTGTAGTCGGTGTACAACTTAGAGCCGACGATAGCGCAGACGATGAACAGGACAGCCCAAGCTATACTAGCCATGATTCCTCACCTCGGACGGAAGCATATCACGTTCGGTATCCCTTGTCAATACCCCATCGCGCTTTTTTGGAAAAAATCTTCCGGCACTTAGCGGCTTCTGCGGGAACTTGCCCATGCTCTTTTGCCCACGGTTCAATCGCTGGACTGCCGCCTCGATGCGCTTGTTGGTCATGGGGTTGTCCACTGCTCCCCACACAGCACGCACCGCCAGTAGCCCCAGTTGCGGCTATTCTTCCACGCCTCTCGGCCATCGGCGAGAGTGATCTTTACAGGGTCTACGCGCATAACGGCGTTGCCCTTGCAGCGGCGACAGTTTGGGCGGCGCTTGTTGGTCATGCTGCTACCCGGCCTCCTTTGGTCTCACCGCAGTAGTCCAACTGGGCCTCGCACGTCGGGCAGTACATCCGCACCTCCAGGGTATGCTCTAAGCCCGTAAGAGGGTTGCGGTACATCCACCTGCCGCGAGAGGTGAAGCGACAGTTGCCACAGACACAGGTGGGGGCCTTCACGTCACGCTTCTTGCGCTGGTTTGCGCTCATCTCCCGGCCTCCATGCCGCGCAGGGTCTCCAGCGCGTCGCCGCAGATCACGCGGGTGTCGGTCATGGTCAATCATTCCTCTTGTCTTGGGGATATTCCAGCGTGGGGTTATCGTCCGTGTTGAGCGTGATACCCTTCCAACACAGGCCCTTATCACTACGGCAGGACTGCAACCCACGGCTCCTCAGTTCTTCGTTGAAGTTCCGGTAAGAGAAGGGGAAGCGTTCGCCTACCCTCTCGCACCAGCCCTGATAGAGGCCGAACAACTCCCGTCCCGGCAAGATGGGCGCGGTAATGTCCTCGCGGATTTCGTCGCTGATGAACTCGGCCAGCACGTCGGACTCGTCGCGGTAGTCCTGGGTGGCGGCGTCAACGCTTTGGCAATCCCCCAGCCCGTCGCGCTTCCACATGGACAGCCCTTCCAAGGCCCACACGAAGATGCCCATGCGCTCTTGGTGGAGCTTGTCGTCGAGGTGCCTATCCAACCGCTCGTCAGGTATCCGCACCATGAACGGGATTTTCTTCACCCGCCGCCAGATCGCGCCGTCAGTGCCGCGAATGACGGGCTGATGATTGGTCGCCAGCCACAACTTGAACTGCGGCATGAACGTGAAGAACTCCTGCCGCATGAAACGCGCCGTGATGAGGTCGCGCCCGGTGATGGACTTGATTAGGGCCTCGTCGAGCATCTTCCCAGCGTTGGCCTCGATAGCGATGACCATGCGCCTGCCCACCAGCGCAGCCACGTCGTTCCTGATACCTGCGTCACCCTTACGGGCCAAGAAGGTGTCGAAGGAAGCCGTGGTCGCGTAGTCTCCCAACATGGCCTGCACCACCCGCAGGAACGTGGACTTGCCGTTCTGCCCGGTCGCGCCGTAGAGCAGGAAGAAGCACTCCTCGCTGGTGTCTCCGGTAAGGGAGTAGCCGACCGCCCTTTGGAGGTACTGCTGGAGGTCCATGTCCCCTGCCGTTATCTCGTCAAGGAACTTGAGCCACGACGGACACTGAGCCTGAGTGCTGTAGGTCACGGGGGCCAGCTTAGAACACATGGCCTCGCGCCGCGCCTCACTCACCTGTAGGGTCTTGAGGTCCACCACGCCGCTCTGCGTGTTCATCGCCCACGGGTCGGCGTCGAAGTCAGCAGGCAGTACAGGAACGCTCCCGATGTGCTGCGCTCCTTGAATCATGGCAATACGGCGGGGCTGCTTCTCGCTGAGGTCGGCGAACTTACGGGCTGTGGTTCGTGCCTCACCCGACAGCTTCGCGGCCTCCCGTTGGAGGGTAGCCAGTATGTCAGACCCGTACTTCTCCAGCCGCCCCAAACGGTCTACCTCCCAGCGGTTCTCATCCCACACATACCACTGTACCTGTGGGTAGCAGTAATGCAGGTTGTCCCCATAGGTGTCAATGAGCCGCTTCGCGTTGCCGAGGTCCGTCCGTGCGTACTGGTCTTGCTGCTCAGGCGGGGCGTCTTTCAGGTGTTCCGCAATCGCCTGCTTGATGGTCATGGGGTTCTGCGACAGGGCGGTAGCGACTTGAGCCACGCCGTCCGCTCTCTCTATCGCAGGGTAAGAAGCCAGCAGGGGGACGAGTCGGGTCTTCAGGAGTTCCGTCTGCTTCTGCGAGGTTTGGCCGGGCAGCACCTCGCGGCACCAGATCGTCACCGGGTCAGACGGTTCCCCTAAGCTCCCAAGGTCGTCCCCCATGCTGGAGGGGTCGGTATCCGGGCGGCAGATGAGGATACGGGAGGACACTCCGCATTGTGCCAGCACCTCCGCTGACTTGACCGCTCCTCCACTGAGGTTCTTGCCGCCGAAGATACCAGCGTCGTCGCCATCGGCCAGGATGATGACTTCAATTCCCTCGGCCATAGGCGCGAGGATTTTGGCGTGGTCAGGGCTGATTGCGTTGCCAAGGTGGGCCACTACCCCCAGGTGTCCGCCCAGTAGGTCGGCCCTCTGCTGCACGGCCAGCGCGTCCATCGGCCCTTCGACCAAGTAGATGCGCTCCACGTCGGGCTTGCGGAGGCTATCTATCCAGTAGAGGGGCCGATACACGAATGGGCTGTGAGGCTCGTTACCATGGCGGTTTATCGTCTGGTGGCGGTAGGGAGGCTTGGCATGGTCTTCCAGCTTCCTGCCAGTGATGTATACAATTCTCCCTTGGTCGCGCATGGGGATAGTCAACAACCGCTCGAAGGGGAAGAACAGTCTGCCTGTCTCATCGCTTTTGTCGAGCAGGGCCATCTCGTACAGCCGCTCGTCACTATGGCCTACCGCGTTCATGGCCTGCCGGAATCCCGGTCCACCGTAGCCTATCTCGGCAAGCTGAATGGTGGCCGGGGTGAGACCGTTGCGCCGCGCCAGTAGCTCCACATGGTCAGGGCGTAGCTGGTCCTTGAACCACGCCACGGCATCGGCCATGATGTCAGCAGCCGCCTGTCTCTGCTGTCTGCGTATGACCTCGGCGGGGTCGGTCTTCTTCTTGTTCCATCCCTGCGTGTTCTCGGCAACGTGTTCTATGGCCTCGGCGGTGGACATCTTCTCCGTCCACACCAGCCAGTCAAACAGGTCGCCTCCCACGCCACACGTCCAGCAGCGGAACGTGCCTGTGCCATTCTTGGAGCCGTGGTCGTCCACGGTCAGCGAAGGGCTATGGTCGTCGTGCATGGGGCAGAGGCCGACGAAGCGGCCATCCCTACCCCGAGGAGTGAGTGTTGTTTTCCGCGACACCCATTGGCTAATGAGGTTCGCGGCCTTCAAGTCAGAGGCGGTGCCCGGCAAGGTGAAGCCTCCTGTGGCGCGTTATTCTACTTCGGGAACTATCATTACAGCGGGGTCGTCTCCGTCGAAGGGCCGGTCCATCTCAACTCGTGCTATCGTCTCAATGTCAAACCCTCCTATGTAAACAGGCCAATCGTCAGGCCACTTCTCCAACGCCTTTACGAGTTCTCCCTTGGTCATTCTTCACTCCCTATGGCGCGTTATTTTCTGTCGAGGTCCCAAGTGTATCTCAGCCAAACGGCCTTCGGCATAGGCAGAGTTGCTACATTAGCAATGTTGATGTCCACCAGCGGCCCGGTCATCTTCCCGTCCTCCAGCAGGGCGCGGTGGCACTTGCGGCAGACGATTATGTATTGCCACTCGCCGGGGTCTTGGAAGCTGTAACGGGTATTGGCCCACGGAGTCCACCATGTGCGCCGCTTCTCATCCCACGTCCACTCGCCGCAGCAGGTGATGGGGGCGGGGGAGTCCGTGATGCCTTCCAGATTTTCCACCCTACGGTTCAGGTCCTCCCAACAGCCCTTGAGCGCGTCCATGTAGTGTTCCAAATCAGCCTTGTTCATCCTACTCGCCTCCCGTGCTGAAGTCGAACGCCTGAAGGTCCTGCATGAGAACCGTAAGCTCAGGCGGGGTCAGTTGGTTCAGGTGTCTGCCCTTGGGTGCGAGGAATCCGTCCACCGCCTCGGACAACTGCTTGCCCTTGATGCCGCGCTCGTTACAGAGTTCCTTGCCCCAGTGCTTGAACTCCTCCAGGTCGGCCTCGGTGACGGTGGGGGTGTCGTCTTCCTGTAGGTACTCAGGCTCGGCGGTATCAATCGTGACCTCGGCCTCGATGACTGGCTGCCCCTGCTCGTCGAAGACTATCTCCTCGTTGGCCCAGTCGTTCGGGTCTTGCACGATGCGGATACCCAACTCCTGAGGCAGATACCCCGGCCCGATCATGTCCTGACAGAGCAGGTCTACGCCAAGGGAGAACGCCTGCTTGCGGCACATGATGCGGCCCATCTTCGCCCAGTTGCTATCGGGCTTGTAGAGGCCAGCACGTTTCGCGTCCTCGATGGAGTAGGAAGAACGGAACGTCCACGGCTGGCGATGCGGGTTATCCCACCGCTCCAGCAGGATAACGCAGTGGTTGTCGTCCTCTTCCTCCACGTTCCAAGTGATCTGCCCAGTCCGCAGAGCGAGAGCCAGCTTGCACTTCATGTACTTGCACAGCACTCCACGGAAAACGTACATGGACTGGAGGGAGAACAGGGGCGGCAAAGCCAACTCCTGCCCTGCCATGATGACCGTAACCATGTTCGCCACGGCCTGCTCTATCTTGGTGTCCTTGGTGTACTGCTGGAAATAGCCTGACTTCAGCAACTCCTTGGCCTCGCACTCCATCTCCTGCCGCGTGAGCCGCTTCGCCATAGCCTGCGGCGGGGCCACCACCATCTTGTCACTCGCCATTTATATCACTCCCTGCTCTGATGCCGCAATGAAAAGGAACACCCATGCCCCTACTCCTATCCACAGCAGAGGTATCAGCATGGGTTGTAGTTGGGCGAACACATCTCCTGGTTTTCTGGCAGCCTGTAGCCCTGCCCTAACGAGCAGAATTAGGCTCACCGCAAACCAGAGAGCCACTACCTCACTCGCCATCATCGGCCTCCTTCTATGAACCTAAGCCACAGCCAAGTTAGGCAGTGGACAACGCCCCACCCAGTCAGTCCCAGCAGGATAGCCACTAGCATCGGATTCACCGGATGTTCACCCGGCGGCGGTATGCTTCCTCCCTGCTGAAGAACCGCCATAACCCCACAGAACATCCACGCAAGTATGAAGCCCCAGATCCATGTCACTAGCGCGTCGGGACGATGGTCACTCGCCATCGTCTTCGCCTCCCAGTCTGTGCATCGCATTGTGCCGCAAGTTTCTGGCTTGTTCTACCAGACGAGGGGCCGCGTCTCTGGGCATGTGAAGCAGAATCCTAAATGCGTCTACTTCCTCGGGGGTGCTGCCTCGCAACGCAATGCGACAGGCCATATACCTGTAGGCCCCGCGTTCGTGCGGCCCGGCTTTGCGAAACTCCTGATAGAGTTCGCGGCAAACCAACGAGTCCCCCTCCAGCATCTCCACATAGGCCTCGGCTATCTCGTGGTCACTCGCCATCGGTCTCATCTCCTTCGGTCTCTTCGGTGGGCAACTCCGTCGCAGGCATGGGCCGGAACGTTAGCAGCCCCATACCATCGGCAGGTCGCGCCCCCACTCTCCACCGGAACGCCCCCATGAAGTCGCCACTAACGGTATCCATGACCTCGGTGATAGCCACTTGGTCAGGCCCGTAGGTGGTGCGGCAAATCATCTCCTGCGCCCCGTCCTGCATGAGGTCGCGGTAGATGTTCTGAAGGTTCTCCTGCCGCTCACGAATGAGGCCCAGTAGGGCAGGGAGGAAGCTGGCCTCGCGCACGTCACGACCGCCAAGGGTAGCAATCCTCTGGCGGGACTTACCCATTCGCAGGGCAAGTTCTGAGTAGGTGAATCCAAGCTCGTCAACAATCTCTTTGAGGGTAGGCATACTAGTCCTCTCCCAACTCGTCAAGTTTGGCCCGACACTTACCGGCTTCCTTGTGCCGCTTCTTGAGCAGCTTGTTGTTGACCGCTTCGAGACGCCGTATCTGGCGTTGCAGGCCATCCAACTGGTCTGCCGTTACAAACTTGGGCGGGTCCGTCTCCCGAATGGAGCCAGCGCCAAAAATGTTGTCCAGCATTATCGCGCTGAACACCGACCTGTAGGACAACGGGATGCGCCTTTCTATGCTTGCCACTCTCTCGTCCATCACTTGCAGTTGTGCCGTCAACTCTGCTATTCGGTTTTTCCTGCGCCTAAAGTGGAACATGGACTGAGTATAGCGAGTGCGGGAGGGTTTGTCAAGGGGTCTGGCGAAGATTCATGGCCTTTTTTTCGTCCTCTATCTTCCGGTGCAGCGCGTGGCCTTCCAGGTACTCCTTCATCTGCGGCCATGTGTTGTTGTAGGGGCCATACAGACGGTGAAACTGGGCGTGGTGTTCCTTGCAGAGGGCGATGCCATTCTTCACGGCATAGCGGAGTTCGGGGTTCTGCCGGTAGCCTCGAATGTGATGAGTCTGCAATTTGGGGCTGGGCCAAGGGTCATGTAGAAGACAGGCTTGGCAAGTGTAGTTGTCGCCTTCCAGTACGGCCTTCCGCCAACGCAGATACCGCTCGTCGAAGTCGCGCTTCGTTGAGCAAGCGTGGCACCTCCGGGCTTTGGGTGTCTTGTAGCCTCCGCAGCGTGGGCAGACTCGGCTCATTGTATCCTCAATGGTGAGTAGTAGCCAGACACCTCGCCCTCGACGAGAGAGAATGGCGTCCACTTGGTTCCCGGTGCGCGTGGATTGCCTCGGTGTGCGCTGGATGTGTTCTCGAAAACGCCGCCCACTTTGGGGATGCCTACGGGCGGGGGGATGACCCATGCGTAGATCGCGATGTGGCCGTACTTATAGGACTGGTCGTTGAGGCACACGATGTCCCCCGGCTGAGGCTCATCCACTTCCAGGCCAGCTTGCTTCAGGTTGTACTCCATAGCCCGTGCGTTGGGGGCAGCGTACTCCCAGGAGAAGGCCGCGATGCCCATAGCCGTCTCGTAACACTGGCGAACGAACCGGGCGCAGTAACCTCCCTTGTCGAGGACGAAGGTCTGTCCACCGGGGGGAGTCCATCGCCTATCCCCGGCCAACCTCTGCTGCACGGCCTGATACGCAATGTTGAACACGTCTCTGCGGGTGGGTTTCATTGTGGTGTTGTCCTTTCCAAACAGCGACTCCCACACTTTAGCGGTGTCGGGCAGGTACTTGAGCCAAGGGGTGTACTGCAACTGCGCGGCTTCGGCGAGAGTCCGGGGGGCAAAGGTGCCATCTTGGTACTTCTGGACGTGCCCCACCATGTCCCCCACATACAGGGAGCGCCCCGCCGTGAGATAGAGGCGTAGTGCTTTAGCTGCCCACTGCACTTGAAACCGTATTCCCTTGTACTTGGGGATGTCTCCGCCGTCAGTGGCCCCGTATCCAAGAGTGTAGTCAAGTGCGCGTTGCCAGCCTTTTCCGCCTGCCGTGCGCGTGAGGAATGACTGCTCCTTCTCGGCGGTCATCAGCAGCCACTTGGCATTAATGTTGTTGACCTTCGCGGCCTCGTCTACCCACTGCGCGAAGTCGGGGGTATCCCATGCGCGGGGGGAGTGAGCGGACAGCCATGCCGCCACATCGAAGCGGGAGTCATAGGGGAACAA
>Ga0172381_10002863_pt1 | contig 18646 bp, 19 predicted proteins | sample Leawel6488metaG_FD_119754 | JGI IMG/M metagenome (GOLD analysis project Ga0172381, IMG submission 119754) | Leachate microbial communities from a municipal landfill in Southern Ontario, Canada - Leachate well 64-88 metaG | ecosystem: Engineered > Solid waste > Landfill > Unclassified | place...
ACGGAGGACAAATGAAAAAGGTAATTAGAACAAATAAGGCTGCAATCAAACAGGCAATCGATTTATTACATGCAAATGCAAATGCTAATAAAATTTTAGTATGGCACGCACCAAAATCTAGATTCTTTACATCATGCACCACTGTAGGTGCAGAAGTATACTCCACAATCAGAAACCTTTCAATAAAATCCATTAACGAACTTAAATTTCAAGATAGGTTTGGAAACGCAATTGAATTCGAAGAAGTTTAATATTCAAATAAGAAGGACTAGATCCTATTGCGGGTCTAGTCGTATTTTTATAATAAAATGAAGGTGATAAGAAAATGAAAAACATTAAAACAGTACTAACTAATTACATCAAAAAATAGAGATTTTAGTTTGAAGATGTATTTAGTAACTAGCGTATTAAGGAGGAACTAATTTCAACCTTGTAGGAAATTTCTATGTTTCTTTAGCAGGGAATGGAAATGAAACAAATTAATTATATAATTAATACTTAGAACGATGATTAGGTTTCCAATTAGGGATCCGATGTTGATTTTAAGTAGTTGATTCAAACCATTAAGGATATTCCTATAGAAAAATAGGGAGAAAATGGTTATGTGTTTGCACTAAACCTACTAAACAATATATTTAAGGAGATATAATGGGAAAAATAATTGAATTTGAAAAGAGTAAGGAAACACTTTTAAAAGACAAAGAGACAACGAAAGAAAATGAACCTAGTAAATTTTACAAATGTCAAAAATGTGGTAATGCCAGGTTTGATCAAGTATTCGTTTTAAGACTAGTTACACCGTTTGAAGATCCAGAATTAGAGCAGGATACTTTAATGCCAGTTCCAATATTTCAATGTAATAATGTTAATTGTAAAGCTCTAGTAAATGTTCTATAAGGGGTAAATGACAAGAAAAAAGAAATATTAGTACAATGATATAGGGTTTGATAGTGTGGATTAGATTTACATGTATTGTTGGTTACTTTAGCTTGAGCAAGAAAAACTTATTAGTTAGATGTAGTTGCAACCACCATCTTTCCCTCTAAGTTAGAAGGTAACATTTAATAAGAAGACACTTTTACGTGAACATGTATATACTTGTGATTTCATGGTAAAGTTTACATAGTATGAAAGTCTTCCAGCATCCATAAAGGAAATATTTTATATAAAGTCTTAGGATGAAAAATTTTATATATAGATTAAACCTTCATTTGATCGATCCAATATGACAAGACTATTTACAATAAATCAAAAATGGTTATTCAAATAGTCGGGTATATATGTTTATAAGATTGAGGTGGATAAATTATTTTAGAAAACATTTGTACCAGAATATTGTAGATTTACTTAGAAGACTAAAAAGTTAAGATAGAAATATAAAAATTTTAAAACTATAAAGGAAATAATATTATGAACGGTAAGAGTGCAAGATTATTGAGGAAATGTTTAAAGTTGAAAGAAAAGCAATTAGTATCTTTAGGATTGGATAAAATCGATATAATTTCTAACCTAGGCAATTCACTAAAAAGACATTTTTCACGTCTAAATGCCTAGGAAAAGACGGACTTTAAATTATTAGTTAAAAAATATCTAGATCCAACTAGGTAAAGTAATGGGTAAGTTTGAGTAAATCATTCTTACCCATTTTTTATATATAAATTTAAGCGTAAAAATAGACAAGTTTGATTTTACTCATCCTTGTCTATTTGTTTTTAATAATTATTAAGCTTCTTCAGGGTATTTCTTGTAATATTTATCCTACTTTCTTTTTATAATGTTTTGTAGCTAAGCTTTGTATTTACCCCTTACATTGATTATTTTTTTGTATTCTGGAGTTTTCATCACCTAGTGTACATGTGGATAATTGCTTTTTAAATCTCTGGAATCCGCAGCACGAACGATATGACTCATCCACCCCGTAGTTAACCAAGATTTAAATTTTTGTGATAAAGATTTTACCATTGGCAACATTTCTTTAGCAAATTGTTTTTTAATTTCTGTAGTTAATGGTATATAATTTGAAGCACCAGAAGCATTACTGTACATATCAGATAAAGAGGCTTTTAATAATTTCTAAATTGCTACGGGTTTCCATTTTTTTAAAAATTTACCATTTACGTCTAATTCTAATGGTAATTCATATGATTTTATAAAGTCAGCAAGATAAGATGAACCATCCATCTTATTAACAACCATTATTGGTCTAGGTAGTTTTTTCTTCTAACCTGGTGTATAGTCAAAGCCTAAATCCTAAGATATAATCAATGAAATTTCCCTTTTAATCATTTCTTTTAATTCTGATTTTTTCATTTTTACTCATCCTTTTGTCTATTTGTTTTTAAGATTGTTAATTTATTTTTGTTTGTAGCAAAATAATTTTAGAATAATAATAAAAAAAGGGATACTTTCGTATCCCTTATGTTTAAGTTTATTACATTATATTAATAATTTAATGTTGCTTTATTATATCTTATTGTTAATTCTATCTACATGACCTAATTATCAGCCTAATATGAAAGGTCACCAAAATTTGTTGCAGTTATAAAGCAATCCTGTAATATCCACTATTCTTGCACATCCCCAGATGGACCCAGTACATGGATCTTCATATCTTTAAAATAATTATCTGCGTATCCTGCTCTACCTGAAGTCGGCTAAAATTGTTGTCTAGCCCAACTCATTACTGCTTGAGCTCCACTAGGTGTATATGCATCAACAACAGTTAAACTGATTGGCTAATAAGTTACTCTTCCAGCAGAATATCTTTTAGTATTCAAATATTTATATTCAACCTAAGCTACATTGAATTGTGGTCTAGTAGCTTTGGTGCATAAGTATGTAGGGATTCCATCAACAGTTACTATGAATAAATATTTTAATTTAGCCTAGTATTTATGTGATGCAAAATCCATTTCATTTTCATATGACATTTAATTTATTCTCCTTTAATCAAAGTTCAGCATCTGATTTTAAAACGTTAATTGGTAAAATTATATATTCTGCAGTTTTAGAAGGTTTAATCCAAATCTAACCAACTAATTGATTTCTATCAATGACGTCTGGTGTATTATTTGTCTAATCCATTTTGAATTTAAAAGCATATAGTCCATTAGTAGCAACTATATTCTATAAATACTTCTAAACCCCCATTGTAAATAATTGTCTTAAAGAGCTAGTGTTGTTATCAAATAATACTGTCTTTCCATAAACCTAAACCCATTTTTTAATTCTATTAAGAAGAATTCTGACATTTAATCTATCTAATGCTGAAGAAGACTTTTGTAATGTTTTTTGACCCCAAACAATTGTACCGTTTGATGCGAAAGATGCTATAGGGTTAATTCTTGAACTATACAATAAATCTCTATCAGACTTACTTAATTTAACAGTTGCTTGTAATACATCCAATGCACCCCTATTAATTCCAGCTGGAGCATAATGTGGTTGTGACACTAATTCTGTATAAGCTATAACTGCAGGAATTAAAGTTGAAACTGGTAATATCGGAAAAGTCTTTGTAAATGGACATCTCTTTTTAACAGATGGGAAGTATACTCCACCAAATGATGTATCAAAGTCCTAAGTTACATTTACTACCGAATTGGCATTAGACTAAGTCTATCTACCAGCATCTGCTACAACTACACAATCACCTCTATTCTAAGCAATCTAAATTGCATATTCATAAATTGCTTTTTTAGATGTATCTTGTAAATTTATACCAGCTATAGATATTAAATCTATATCAAATTCATCTACATGTTTAACCATATCTAAAGCCTTTTTATATGATAAATAACCAGAAGATGAAGTGTCTGTTACATCAAATCCAAATAAAGTATTCTAATCTGTCTTTGTTCCATTAGAAGGATTAATACCATCGAAACCACCATAGAATGGAATAGTATAATTTCCAGTCATAGTTATAGATTCAGTGATGCTAGAAGTGTTAAATGATGGATTAGATAAATATTGTACTTCAAATAAGTTCGTATTGTATCCTTGATGTGTGTTTGGAGCTACAACTTGTTCACTAGATGTATAAACTGTAGGATATTCATTGATTACACCTGTTGCATCAGATATAAATGGTATTTTAGCTGTAGAATAAACATTACCTAATTTAGCAATTGTTCCGGATTTAACTAAATCGCTAGCAACTACTCTAATATATTTAGATACATTAGCAAAGTCGCCATTTAATTTAATTTTTGAACTAGCAACGTCAAACTATGAATAAGCATCACCTATTCTTTTTGCTATGTAGTTGTCACTAGTTGGATTTAAATCTAAATCATAAAAAGCCTAAAGAATTGTAGGTTGTTTGTCTGTATCATTATAAGCTCTAACCATTACATTAAATCTAGTGTATTCCAACTTGCTTGATGTATTTACATTCTATATAGACACTTTAATATCTTTATTCGTGTAGTTTCCGTCACCTAAATGTTGGAAATAGAAAAGATCTTCACCATATTGATTTCTAACCATTGGAGTTTTAGCAGAACTATATCCTACAGAACTAGTTACAAAGTTAGATATCTTTTTAACGGAAATAGTCGTATAGTCGTTTAATTGTGTGCTAGATGTAAAATCATTAGTTCTTGCAAATAAGTAAAGAGGTGCCGAAGTCTAAGGGTTATTAGTTAAAGTTGCATCAATATTTATCATCTAGTTAATAGATAAATTATATGAAGAAGTATTTCCATCTTTAACAGCACTCCAATTTAAATTACTCCAATTAATACCACTCTTTGTTGAATTTGTTATTGAACCTGTAGTTATTGTACCTGTAGGCATTAAAACACCTAATACATCACCAACTGTCGCACCACTACCTGTAGAAGCAAACAGTAAATAAGCATCTGTAGTCCAACCCTACTACCATAGTAATCTTTGTGTCCAAAAATCACCCTTATATTTTGAATATTCTAATGCAGCGTATTGTGAGTAGAATTTTCCATTAGGCTAACCATTCTTATTAATTAAATCATTAGTGTCTCTTATTAATGTAGGTATAAACGCTCTTCCTTTAGTGAATGCACCTATAAATGTGGCACTAGATCCACCAGTTGGTGCACTTTCTAAGAAAGATTTGTCATATTCCTATGGATACACTCCAGGACTTAAGTATTCTTTCATTGTTTATTATATCTCCTATTAATCTTTAACATTCTACTAAGGTGTGAACTACCATGTATTAGGATCCAAAGTTCCCGTACCATATTCATCAAGTATTTGTTTCATTAAAGACTATTTATCTTTGTTTAAATTCTATATTGAATCGATCAATTGATTCTTCTTTTTATTTAGAAGCTACATGTTGTAAGTTGTAACACCTAAACTATTTACCATTGTTTCAATCTAAGATGTAAGCTAAGAGAACTTTTTTGAATATTTTTCTTGAATTTTCATTATTACCTTCCTAATATATTATTCTTATTAATAATTACTTATATTTTTTGATCTGTGACAATTTTTTTAATTGGATCCTTCTACTATATAGACTATTTAGGAACTAAAGAAGTTCTTACCTACATTGTGAATGTACTCTTTATCATTCTCTAACTAGCTGTCTATATTTCTGTTATATTAGAAAAATCCTATATATCAACCCTAACTCTGTGACCCTAATAAACCCACCATCTATGATTATATGTAAAGAATAACTATATTAAATCATTCATATGCTAGTTTGTATTTGTATAGATTTGAAACTAATAAGAACACTACATTGGAATTGGCATCATAACTTTAAGGTAAGATCTTCTAGGTACATACCCCTATTTGGAATCTATACGTTTAAATGGTCTTTCTTTTGAATATGTATTCTATATTTGTAATGTAGAATTATAAGTGTTGAATCCCAATCTATTTATTTGCTTAGCTCCCATCTTTGTACTTGTTCTACTAAATGAAATTATGGGATATATGGGGTTATTATTTTGATCAACTAAATGGGATCTCTACCTAACTTGGACATATCTCTATGCACCATTATAAACTATAGGCACCTAAACCTGAACACCATCAAACTAATATATTACAGGTTTCATTTTTTCTTTTATGAAATTCATTACAACCTAATCAGTTCTCTATATACCAAAGTGTAGCTAATATTTATCGTTCATAATTAATCCTTAAACGCTAATAATTGTTTAACTTTTGAATCAGAAACTACAGTAGTCTGAACTATTTTTGACCACTATATATTAGAAGAATTACCTATTAATTGCTATTGCGTTATAGAGGTGATCTACCAATATTGATTGTTCCACATTATGAAGTCTCCAATCTAAGGTACAACATCTTTCTACTATAATGTTGAAATTAAAAATTTAAATATTGTAGAATTATTATAAGATATATTGTTTTCATAATCCGTCTATTGTGGTGAATGCTAAACTAAGCAATGAAGATTAACCCTCTTATATATCTATAAAATACCCCTTTTAGTTTCTCCGTATAAGTTGGATTTCATCTTTGAAGTATCGAGTTTAATATATGTAACCTATACATCCATAATGCTCTAAACTAACTACTTACTAACCCTTCTAAAAAGCTAAAGATCTCTTGTTTTTAAAAATAATGGCATATTGATCCCTCACCCTATATATATGCGTAGGGGTACTTTGCTATTGATGGTTTGAAGATTCTAAGACATATCTTTTTTCTTCTATATTAATCTTGACATTGAAGTCTACTATAAAACACCTTTAAGCTACTATATTAAAGCTTCCTTCTAAGCTGATGACTATGCTCTCAATGTATCACCATCCAAACTAGTTTCTCCCTAGGGATAAGGTATACTTGAATATTTTGACCTAATAACACCTAAAATCTATTTAGAAAGTGCCAGAGTGTATCTTTGTATCCAATTTCTACCTGGCATATTGATATCTGTATATCTTATATGTGTGTTAATTGGAAAATTAGATATATTATTAATTACATTACTCTTTATTGAATTCGCATACTTGTCAGTTTTTAGGATATACTATACAGTTATAAATTGCTATTGTGTAGGTCTAGGATAGAATAAAATTTTATTATGTCTAAGCTAGAAGCCAAAATTAGCTCTCCTTACTTGTTGTGATAACTATACTGCCTGCATCCTTAAAAGCGTCTAAAATACTGGCATAATTATTGTCTTCGAAGTCTGGTAATATGTGCCACCAAACTAAGACATTACTGATCCCAAATTAAATCCTGGCATGTTTGCATCAAATCCATAATTTGTATGGGTTCTAGGATAGTAGTAAATCTAAAGTATTTGGACATTACTATTAGTGTAATGAGGAATAACCTATGATAAATCATACTATTGTATTCCAGACTACAATTTAATTGATGAGGAATAAATGGGTACATGTAAGGAATTTCTAATGATACTCTATTGTGCATACAACTAAGATATTTGAAATACAGATCCCATATTCTAATAAATGGCAGCCTTTGTGAGGTCATCATTAGGATTTCCACCTATAACATTCAACATGTTGTCTCCAATTTTAGACTAGTTAACCAGTGTACTATATTTCATAGTTGCAGACTAAAGTGAAGTCATTATATGCTATGGAGTTAACTATATGGCAGTAGTAGGATATCCTAAAGATCTAATAACATATTTTATTATTTTAACAGAATCCGTTACAAAGGACTACTAATTGTCATATATTCCAAATGCAGTTGAATTACCAGCACTAAAGGTTACATTTTCCCATTCCATTATTTGCCCTCCATTACATCTAAAGACTTATTGGGACTCTTAATAATATTGGATTTTCTCTTCTAGTAGATACTATAATAAAATTACCCTATCTTTGCACCTAATATAAATTATTATTAGTCTATTTAATGAATATCATCAATACCTATAGCCATTTCTTTTCAAATTTTGATTTATTAGCTTTTACTTTATCTAAATCTATCTTCATTTTTAATTATCCTTTAAAATAAAAAGGGATGATAATTTATACCATCCCTAACTTTATAGTTTATCTGAAAAATTAGGGAGTGTGTTTCAACTCCCATTTCTATATTAATTATATACTTATCAGAGTGTCTAAAGACCCTAAATAAATACTGCACCGTAATAATCTTTTCTCAACATTGTTTTTGCGTATCTTGTGTAAACACCTTTAGTAGGAGTAAGATTTGTAGGCTACATTACATTAGGTAACATGATAAGAGGAATATATGGACAGTAAGCAGCACCAAAATCTAAGAATCCAGTACCTCTATATCCCATAATCATAGCATTATCAGCAACACTGTAAGGGTTTTTATAAATTTTATATTTAGATTTATATGAACCAATAGCAGTTAAACCACCATCCATCCATTCGCTTTCACCATCTGTATTCATTGTAAATCCTTCCATAGTTTCAAGTACTGTAGCAAGAGTAGGAGATACGATAGCGAAGTTTGCACCACCTTTACCAGTTTTCTGGTGAATCATATTACTAACTTTCTGCATAGGGATAGCAATATTTTTGAACCAGTCAGCTTTACTTTGAATTGCATAATCACTCTTAGAGAATGTAGCAACACCACCACTGTCGGCAGGATTACCAGTCAATTCATATCCTGGTCTTACAGAGAAATAACCATGGTTATCAGACTGAATACCACCTTTACCAATCATTGCGATTAATTCAAGATCTGTTTCAAGAACTATTTGATCTGTAAGTTGGTTTGAAATCTACTGTTCACCATCGATAGCAAGCAATGCATTTAAGTCATCGATTAATTCTTGTGTCCAAGTAGCTTTCATTTTTCTAGTCTAAGGTACGATTGGTTTTTGAGTTAATTTGAATTGTACTTCAGGAATAGCAATATCTGTTCCCTTGTATTCAAAGTCGCCTCTATCATATGTAGTGGGTTGTTTGTGATAAGACATAGTTACATTACTAGACCAAGAAGCAGTAGCACCTGTCAAGATTAAAAATTCAATATTTGATCCGTTAAGCTTTGTATATTCTTTAAAGATGTTTCCAATATAACTTGCACTTGATCCTGAAGCTACACCATTATAAATATAGAATGAATCGTATCCATTTAAATCGGCATCTGAAGGGTAAGCAAATGCTAACTTTTTAATAGAACCTGAAGCTAATTCTGTTGCATATTTTGTTGAAAATCTAGTATCATTTTGATAATCTGCAGCAGTAATAGATGATTTACTAGTAGCTGTAATAGAAGTTACTGTAGCTAATTCTTGATTTAATGAATAACCCCATTTACCAGCACCATAAAGTCCAGCAGTTACATCGGTATCCATAGTATAACCAGCAGATCCTGAAGTTCCTGAGAATTTTGTACCATAAATTGAATCACCAGCAGTAAAACCCTTTCTAGTTGAACCGAATTGATGATCTATGAAGAATACTAAACCAGTTGGTTGAGACATAGCTTGAATAGTTACAAAGTCTTTTGAAGCCAATTTATGTGCAAATCTTCTAACTAATGGCATCGCAATACCAACCCACTATTCGTGGAATTGAGTTGTTGATGTATAATTTGCCTATCTAAGAATCTGTTTTGCTTGATTCTATAACATGATAGCTACGTTTGTTCTCAATAAAGCATCTTTAGGTTTATCTAAACCTTCCATTAAACCCAAAGCCTACCATTTTTGTGCGATTTTTTCAGCTTGCTATAATCTAGTTCCGTAATTAGGATTTTGATCTATTACGTTTTTAATTGCCTAAGTGAATCTCATTGTGTTATTTTCTCCTTAAAATTAACCATTAATTCCGGCACGTTTAGCAAAGATGTTTGCAATGGCCGTATCAACATTTGATGTATGGTCTCTATTTTCTTTAATTTTTGTTTTTGTTGAATTCATTTTTGAAGATGCCAAACCTTTAATATTATGTGTTGAATCTTTTTTTAATCCTTCCATTAAGGTAGCATAAACTAATTTAATTTCTCTTTCATTTTTTGCTCTGTCAAAATTCTAAACAATTTTGATTTTTTGATTTCTTGATAAATTATATTTTTCAAAAATATTAATAGCATACTTACCTTTTAATTGGATGCATTTAGATTCATTTAATTCTTTATTAATAGATTTAATAGCTTTTGAATATTCAGCATTCTATTTTCTTAATTTTCTATTCTAAGTTTTAAGTCTCTAAATGATCTACTACTCTTGGTCGTCAGCAAACATCTATTCATCAGAGATCTACTATTCCTATTCCTAGTCGCTCTATAAAATAGATTTAATTTTCTACATAAGTTCCTATTCTTCAATATCCTAGTCTTTGATATCCTAGTCTTCGATTTCAATATCAATATCCTAGTCTTCTGTTAAAGCATCTTCAGTGTATGCCTATTCATCCTACTACTCTAACTAATCAAGTATCTCTGAATACTCTTCGTCTCCTAATGGAAGTTCATCATCTTCGATTTCAATATCAATATCCTATTCTTCAATATTGTAATCTTCATTTTCCTAAAGTGAGTCCTAATCATTTAAGACGTCTTCTAATTCAACATCGATTTCTTCATCATTTTCAAAGTCTTCATTCTAATTTAATTTTCTTTTTAAACTCTAAGAAATGTTAGCAACTAACTTGTCCTTTGTACTTAATGTAGATACCTATTTTATTTTTTTAGCCTATAAAATAGATTCTTTTAGTAAATTTTTAACTGACATTTGTGTCTCTCCTATATTCTGTAAATATTATTTAAAATTTACAATTTATGATAATTTGTATTCATATGGTTACTATATTATAATAGTAAATATTGGAGACCACCATCCGGTGGCCGTTTTAATTATTGTTATTTCTTTTTAATAATTAATTTTTTAATTTTCTATTTAGGTTTTTCCTAAGTTATTTTTGGTATAGTTATTTTCAGAACACCATAACTTAACTAGCAATTAATGTTGTTTCTTGAAAGATTTACATCTAAAAGCTAATAAGATTTTTTAAAGTAGCTAGATTTAATGCTATGTGCAATTACACCCTATGTGTCTTTCTAAGGGCTAGCGAACCCCTATATATTTAGCATTTTATCCTAAATATATACAGTTAATTGCTATTCTTTATATCCTGGAACTGCCAACTAGATGACTACCTACTTCTAAGTGGTAATTATGTTGTGTCTAGGAAAGTTTGAGTTGTTTTTACACTTTTGGATCATCTTATTGTTTGTTAAATTCATTTCTGAAAAGAACTCATCAAACAAACTTTCAAACGGATTAATTACTCTTGCTAACATACATTTTCCTCCCTTTATTTAGTGGATTTTATTTTACTTACCCATGATAGGTGTAAGCTTTTAAACGTTGTTAATATTTTTTATTTATATTCTTTAACAACGTATTCTTGTTTCTATCTCAAACATTTTGCTTTAAATTTTCCTATACTTTTTTTGCGTCTCTTAAGTTCTGATTTTTTAATAAAGTATCTGTTTTTATAGTAATCTGTAAGAATCTAATTGTCTGATATTAGTCTCTTAAATTTTTTAATAGCTTTCTATATGTTTCCGTCCTAAACCATTATAGTTCTACCATGCTTATTTTTATTTCTACGTTTATTAGTTTTCAAAATTTACCTCTTTAAATGTACTTTAATATAATTACTAATTAATTTAATAAATGCCTAAAAATATTTTAGAATAACTAGATTTATGTTTTAATTAGTGACAAAATCTAGCTTACAATGCCCTTTATCTTCTATTCTTTCTTACACTATGTCAATTTCTATAATTTCTTCTATATAGATTTATTCTAGTTCACAAATGAAGCTCCAGGTGTAGATGGCTAAACAACTAAATCCCAACTTACTATCTAAAAGTCATCTTGAACCTAATCACCCTTATCTGTTCTTTTTAAAGATCCTAAACCTCTACTAGAAATCGATAATGTACATCCATCCTAAACTAATGCTTGCATATCTCTACCAACACTATTAGATGTTAACATTATTGTACCTATTACTTCGTCACCACTCCAATGAATCTATTTCATTATGAACGCTACATTACTTAATGATACAATATCATTTGAGGGATGGTCGCATTCACCGTAAGCCATATTATTTTTTATTTTCTATTGATATTTTTTAATCTACCTCTATAATATATGTTTAGGATAATATCTTTGATTCCCATTTAGATGGTCTGCCCATTGAATTCTTCCAGTTAAGAATAATTTACCATTGTTCTTCTGTATGGACTATTTTATAGTGTTAACCTCTGGCATAATTAGTGGAAACGTCTATGTTAATATCATTCTTCCGTCTGTTCTTTTCATTGTCTTTTGCATCTCCCTTTATTCTATAGATAAGTTCTCAATGAATTACATTTGTCATTTCCAGATTCAATCTATTTAATCATATATTTAAAACACTACTTTAAATTTAAACACTATAAAGAAACACCCTAAACTTGTATTCCAAATATCTAGCATAATAGTCTCTTTTTGTATTTATCCTTAATCTAAGAATCCTATATTAAATTCTCTTGAAACATTTTATTAATATTTTTTCTTAAGCACTATTTAAATTCTTTTTTAGTTTTCTTAAATGCATAAGGAGATGCGATGGAAATTTGTAAATTAGATAAATTATTCATTTATATTTTTCTCCAACTAATATATATTTAATAATGCGTACATTTTATCCTATATATTTTTAATAGATTTAATATGTTCAACATTCTAAACTAAAGACTTGATCTACTAATTTTCCTATTTCTCATTTATCTATTTAAATTTGTCCAACTATTCATTTATAAAGTTGTCAACATTTACATTGCTTGAAAATTCATAGGAATAAAGTCTTATGAGCTATTTCTGCTTTTTATTTAATTCATCAAATTTCTAATTATACTTATTTACAAATACCTATAATATTTTCTATTTATCTTCTTTAGATTGTATTTTAAATAATTCTATATCCTAATCAATTATTTGCTAATTAATTGGTCTCATTACATACTAAAGCAATTCTTGTTTAGATTCAGAAATATTAACTGGGTTATATGTGTGCTTCTTCAAAGACTAAAATACCTTATAGATGCTAGCATATAGTTTATAGTTCTAAATCTTTGAAGAGAAAAGCTATTTAATATCATAATATTTTTTCAACTACTTTATTAAAAAATACTTCTACTTCTAAAGTTTTATATCATCTAATTTCATTCTTTGGTTTAATGACTACTATAATAAAGATTTTGCATATTTCTAATCTTTATAGGTCTTAGTGGTTAAAATGTTATATATGCTCAACTATTTTCCTAGCTATTTTCCCTTATTAAAGTAATTGTTAAATAATTTGTAAGCACATCCAAATTTATCTTGAATTGCCTACTATATCATCCGTTTTACAAGTATCTAATATATAATACCTGTATTTTTAATCTTGTTATGTTTAATTAATTCTAACATAATTGGTTTCCTTATTTGTCTAAGTGTAATGGTGATTTGCCTCTGAAATTATTATTGTCCAAAGGGTTTTCCTATTGATCCATCTAGTCTGACTACTCTGATAAACTAGGAGTTTCCATGTATTCTTGACTAGGTTTTGTTTCTACATTGTCCGATTCTTCCTACTAATCCATTGACTACTAAAAAGATCCCTATAAAATTTTCTATATCATTGCACTATATTTAGCATCTGTCTTCTTTCTCTTAAGCATTTTCTTTGCCTAATCTCCAGATATTTTATATACGTTGTTGTAAATGAAATTCATATCAAAATGTCCAGATTCTTGCATTTTCACACCCAACTATATTTTTTGACTCCATAACTACATCTATTGCATCTATTTAACATTTGAAGGATTATTTAATTCTAATTTAAAATCAATATCCTATAACTCCGTATATCCTAAAATAAAAAGATGTATCAAAGCAACTCTATATAGCTAATTTACAAATATATTTTGAAACGTCTATATGTATCTTCCCAAAATGATATCTTGACCAGACAGAGTTGATTTATTTGACATCCCCTAACTATTAGCTAAAAACGCTTTAGGTATCTTAAGTCCCATATGTAAATAATCTTTGATGAAATCAATATCCTAAACCATCGAATTCTACATCCCAGATAAAGTCTATATACTAGAACCATCCTATTTACCTCTTAGAGGTATGAAGAAATCCTATAGTAAGTTTTGTATATTATATTTTAGATTAATCTAGCCAGTTTGCTAATCCTTATATGGTACCTTTTTCATTTTATCTATAACATCTTTCATAAATGGACCCACCTACTAATTAGGTAAATCACCTACATCGATTTTAAAAACTCTCCTCTATGGTGCTCTCATAATTCTTTGAATCATCATAGCGTCCATCATCAATGTTAAATTCTTCCATACCCTTCTAACAGGCTAAAGTACAGATCTTCCATAAGGTAAAAAATTTGTATCAACTAACAATCTAAAATGAGCTATATTATGATTCTATATTATTCCTGAATTATTAGATGTAAGTTTAAATGAATAATTCTATGAGGTACCATTCTAATCCTAAACTCTTTCTATATCATAAGGTGAAATTGGCTAGCAACCTATAATGCCATGCTAATTGTCTAATTTTAAAGCTAGAAAGAAATCACCATATTTAACAAAATTTCTAAACCAAACATTGAAGTTGAACTAGCAATTTAATCTCTAATAAAACAACTAATATAAAACCCTTGAAATCTATTCATTTTTTGAAGTTATTTTTAATATGTCACCATACTAATCTTTAGTTAGAGACTAAAATACATATATATCCAAAGCTGAAGATAAAAGTGCATCAGAATCCATCATATCGTAATCCCTATATAAAGCTAACCTATTTAATGAATAATTTTGCGATAGAGACGATTGAATTTGAGAATTCTTTAAAAGCTTTGAAATTGTTTTATTCTGTTTAGAGTAGGCTTGAGTTCTATTATGGTCTATAACCTTAATAGTACCAGTGTCAATATCTCTTACTATTATCCCACTACTAAATACCTTTTTTAATTTATCAAAAATGTCCATTTATTTATTCCTTTAATTTAATAATAATAATAATAATTACTTTTTAAAATAAAAATCATTCAAATTAATATTCTAATCTCCTACAGAAACTACATTTTTATCCGTTGTAGTGTTAGCTCCACTATAAAATCCAGATACGAGACCCTTCTAGGTCAATCCCTTAATATTTAAACCACTATTAATATTAGCCAATCTTTGTCTTGTTAAATTAGATGCTTGCTTCTTCAACATATATGAAGTATTTCTAACCCATACACCAATACATAAAGACATAGTTAAGTCATCATTATAGCTTCCCATCGCCTAAGCTCTACCATTAATCCAAATAAATGTTCTCAACTAATTAATAAGTCTCTTTGATCTTATTATGAACTACTTAGTCTAAATTAATAGCATTGTCTTCTATATTATAAGTGGTCTTGTTTTTGAAGTTGTGGAGAATCCCAATATATCTTTTTGAAGATCTGCAGACTTTGTTCGTTTCATTTTTGAATGTAACTAAGTATCTACATATTTAAAATCCTTCTTATGATAGTATACATTCTTATACTATAAATCTATTATCTATTGTAACACTGCCCAACCTATATTGGCATTCTAAACTATTAACTATGCATTATTATATTTTGTAGACCACTAAACTAATAGGTTACCATAATCTTTTGTATTTATTTTTCCCTTATACTAACCCACCTGCTAATCATCCTACACACATATTATGTGAAATGCCGAATAGTCTTCACCATCTCCTCTTGCTACGTCTGCAGAAACTATATAATTTTTTTCCTGCTAAGGATGCTTCCATATCCACAACTTCTCATTACAATACATCTATATTGGATCCTGGCAAGATTCTTGCTAAAGACTATTCAAAACTAAATCATTAATAACTGTATCTCCTGAAGAAGCAAATGAACAATTATGTGAGATAATACCATCATTTATTAAGAAAACGTTACCATCTTCAACATCCATTATATCAAATAGCTATTTCTACTATTTAATTAACTCCATCTATATTATAATCTAACCGTTACTAAATGAATCTCCAATAGATAATTCTTTAGCTCTTACTATCTAATTGTTTATAATGAATGGATGCTATATTGAACACTATATTTCACATTCATTTGTCTTTATTATATAATACTAAGGTTTTGTTAATTTTCTTATAGCTTTAAAAGGTTTGAATCCAGTAGGAGTCTAAATGGTATATTTTGTATTATATTTTAAATTCATTTTAAAAACTCCAAACATTTTTTTACAGTCTAGGATTCATTTAAATCAAACTAATTCTAATCAATCCGTAAAATCTAAAACCCCATCTTTATCAAAATCTAATCTCTAATCGAATCTTGCTATTTTCTTTTACTATGCCAATATGTACCGTCAAACTATATAATTTTGTTTTTTCTTACAAAGTCCAAACAAAATACAGTTTGACCTGCTAATAAAGATTGTTCTTTATTTAAATAAATTTTCCACTATTTATTAAATGTTGCATAAAAAACATCTTTACAATCTATATTGCAGAGTAACATATCAAATAATTTTTGTGATTTTAAAGAATATTTTATATTGTTTCTACTTTTAAAAATGTTTTGCCAATATTTTAAATATTCCTCCATTGCCGATTGACCGTATTTTTTTGCAAAACCTTGAATGTTTGTTGAATTTTCTAAAAATGACTTTTTAAATTCAACATATTGTTCTTTAGTTCCGTCTTTGGTATTAAATTCTTTAAACCACTAATAAGATGGGTAAGAGGGTTTGCATTTTCTACAATATTTATTTAATGTGTAGGTTTGACCACATTTGCATTTATAATCACTTTTAGATTTATTTTCCATAATGTGTTCTATTCTTTTAATTAATGTTAAATTAATTAATTCGTCCATATATTTTGTATAATGCAAAATAGAATTGTATAATGTTGCATTCTATCTATACATTTTAAGTGGTCCAGTTCTACCTTCGTATTCTTCTAAATTTATCTCGTTTAATAATTTCTTTGTATTCTATAGAGATGTTATATTTTTATTACCATGTTTAAATGAACTATTTTTTCCGTCTACAAGTCTAAGTTTATCGTTTGGAAATTTAAGTTTATAATCTTCAATAGTTATACCGTGCTATATTTTAATATGGTATCCTAAATACTTTGATTCATACCCACATATACTGCAATATAAATAATTATTTATCTTATTTTTTATTCGTGTTGGAGGTTTATGTCCTATTGTCATAACCTAATTTTCCCCATATATATTACGATATTCCTAACAACTAATATTATGCACATGTTTTAAATGTTGGTGCAATTGACGTGACTAATACTAACATAATTTGCATTTTAATAATTTTTCTTCATTCATCGTTTACCACCTAAAATAAATCATTCATCTTAATATTTTTTATCTAACCAGTCTATTCATCTTTAATTCTTACATATGTCTAACCGCCTAAACAATCATACTATCTATTTGATTTTTTCTATCCTAGAGCCTTTGTTTGTTTGTCTCTCCATTCCTGGTCTCTCTAAGGATGAACAAACCATGGCAACTTGATGGTATTAAATGGATTTAAATGCTACTACGCCTACATCCACAACTTGTGAAATGTATGACCACAATTATGACTTACTAAACCATTAGTATAATACTAATTATCTTCCTATACATCTAATAGGTCAAAAACATCCTAGGATTCTTCTATAAGGGTTTTATTAATTATATGTTGACTCCCATATAAGATTTGACTTATATCTATGTCTTTTACCTGTTTAAATGAACCATCCTATAGTTTTAATAAGTGATCCTATGAACATCTAAGTGTTCTATCAACTGTTTCTACTATATACATTTTGTCTACTTTCTTTTTTCTTACACCATAAAATGAAGACCAGCCACCAGGAGTTAAAACTAAATATTCACTATTTAGTTTTGTGTTTTCTCCACATGTGTACAAAATCTCATATAATTCTCCAATTTCTATTTTTCTTACCAAGTTTTGTGCGTAATCTTTTATCTCCACTATAGACTAGCTAGTTACGCATCCACGCGGTGTACTCAATAAAATTACATCACCTCCCGTAGAAATTGTAGGTAGTGCGGAAGCCCAAATAGACTATGCAAGAGAATTATGGAGGATTGCCGCCTAATCCCAAACTAGAAGAGATAGTGCTTCTGAGACTCCAGCATTGACTGTTGCAGCAGCCGCCTTAACTGATGAATTATTTTTAAACTACAAGGATTGCTTATTATCAATTAATAATGGCTACTTCAACCAACTTGGTAAAGCATCATACATTATTTTAATTTTTTTAATCATATTCATGGCAACCTATTGATTATTAGCAACAACTAAAACGGTTTTATCTTGCTGAAACAATGTAAACCACAATATATAACCTGCACACAATGTAGATATTCCCATTTGCCTAGATTTTAATATTATATTCCAGGAGTTATGCAGGAACTGATTCACAGTCTACTATTGGAATGGGTACAACTAAAATGGTATTGCCCCCCTTGTAGCGTGTTGAATTGTAGAATAATTTTTCATGAAATATACTGGAGATTGTACACACCTTTTATACTAAGATTTTAATGCATTCTTAATCTAATCTTGTGTTGCTACAATCTACAATTGA
>Ga0172381_10002864_pt1 | contig 18646 bp, 19 predicted proteins | sample Leawel6488metaG_FD_119754 | JGI IMG/M metagenome (GOLD analysis project Ga0172381, IMG submission 119754) | Leachate microbial communities from a municipal landfill in Southern Ontario, Canada - Leachate well 64-88 metaG | ecosystem: Engineered > Solid waste > Landfill > Unclassified | place...
CTCTGTTCGCACCTCTTTCTCACGAATGACGGGGGTTACCCGCTACCATTTTAGACCCGACGAATCGGGAATAGAAGTTCGGACTTTCCTCCTAATTAAAGGCGACTGTCCGATTTGTTAAGGCAACTTATTCTAAAACAATATTTAATTACGGTCAATAGTTTACCGAATCTTTGTTTTAAGCTATTATGTATTCATAATATGTCTTTTAGAAAGATTTTAAATTCAAGTCAAAATACCGTTACGGGAGCAGCAGTTATTTTAACAATAGCTGTTTTGTTGAGCAGGGTTTTAGGGTTGGTAAGAGATAGGCTTTTGGCCGGAGCATTTGGTGCTTCAATTGATTTGGACATATATTTTGCTGCTTTCAGGATTCCGGACTTGGTTTATAGTATTCTTTTCGCTGGAGGAGTGATAGTTTCGCTTCTTCCTTTATTTTCTGAGCTTTATGTTAAAGATAAAGAAAGAAGTTGGGATACAATTAATAATATCTTAAATATTTTCTTTATCGGCTACATTGCTTCAGCGATTCTTTTCATTATCTACACTCCTCAAATTATTTCTTCAATGGTTCTTGGATTTGATGCGGCTTCAGTGCAGAAGACAATCGATTTAACAAGATTGATTTTTGTTAGCGTTTTCTTTTTTGGGGTTTCTTCAATCTTTTCTACTGTTTTAAATTACTTTAATCGATTTGTTGTTTATTCTTTAGCTCCAATTCTATACAACTTAGGAATTATTTTAGGTATTATTTTCTTGGCGCCAATTTTAGGAGTGTTTGGAGTGGCTTTTGGGGTAATTATTGGTTCTTTCCTTCATTTCTTGATTCAAATGCCCTCCGCCTTAAAGTGTGGATATAGATACAAGTTCCTTATCGATCTTAAAAGCCCCGCAATTAGAGAATTCTTTGGTTTAATAATTCCTCGAACGATTGCTTCTTCTTCATCACAGATAAACTTTGTCTTTATTACTTTTATCGCTTCAAGTATTGGAGCAGGAGCGATTTCAGTATTTAATCTTTCTAATAATTTAAGATATTTGCCGATTGGAATAGTTGGAGTTTCTTTTGCTACAGCTATTTTCCCATTGCTTTCTAAATTATGGGCGGAGAGCAAGAAAGAAGAATATTTCAAAGAATTTACTAAAGTTTTTAATGAGGTAATGTATGTTGCTTTTCCGATTGGAGTTTTAATTTATGTCTTAAGAAATGAGATTGTGGAGATTGTTTTGAAGACGGGTAGTTTTGATTCTTCTGCAGCAGCTATTACAGCAGCTGCTTTGGGAATATATTTTGTGAGCACCGCTATTCAATGCTTAGTTCCAGTTGTTTTGAGGGGGTTCTTTAGTATTAAGGATACAATTACTCCAACCGTTATTTCAATTCTTTCCGTCTTATCAAGTATCTATTTATCTTTTTTCTTTGTGAGCGTCTTTAATGGAGATAACTTCTTAGTTGATGCAGTTAAAACATTTTTAGGAATTAATGGGGCAGTTAATTTTTCTGTCTTAGGTTTAGTCATTGCTTTTAATATCGGATTGGTTTTAGAATTTATTCTTCTTTTCTATTTCTTCTATAAAGCTGTAGGTGACTTTGGCATTAAAGAAATATTAAAAGCATTTTTGAAAGTTTTATTTTCTTCAGTAATAATGGGAGTAGCGGCTTGGTATCTGTTGCCTTATCTTAAGAATATTTTGGGTAGTTCTTTTATCGGTTCTTCAATTGAATTTATTATCGTTTGCCTTGTATCTTTCTTGATTTACGGTATATTGACTATGATGTTTAGAATGTCAGAAGTAAGAGCAGTTAAGAAATTAATAAGCCGATGAAAATTAGAAATTTTGTTATCATCTCTCATATTGATCATGGTAAGTCAACTTTAGCTGATCGTCTTTTGGAAATAACAGGAACGGTGGAAAAGGGCAAGATGAGACCTCAGTATTTGGATGCGATGGATTTGGAAAGAGAAAAGGGGATTACTATCAAAATGACTCCGGTGAAAATGATGTATAAAGATAGAAAAGGAGAAGAGGTAATGCTTAATTTAATTGATACTCCTGGGCATATCGATTTTAATTATGAAGTTAGTCGAAGTTTAGCCGCGGTTGAAGGAGCGATTCTTTTGGTTGATGCCACCAAAGGAATACAAGCGCAGACAATCACTAATTTGGAATTAGCTAAGAAAGAAGGCCTGACGATTATTGCGGCGGTAAACAAAATTGATTCTCCTCAAGCGAGAACCGAAGAAGTAAAAAAAGAAATTGCTGAATTCTTAGATGTTTCCGAAGATGAGATTATGTCTATTTCTGCGAAAACGGGAGAGAACGTTGAAGAGTTATTACAAACGGTGATTGATAAAGTGGAGGGACCAGAGGTCCATGAAGAAAAGCCATTCCGTGCTTTAATTTTCGATTCTCAATACGATACTTTTTTGGGAGTTGTTTCATATATTCGTGTGATTGATGGAAGTATTAAATCTAATGACAAGATATTCCTTTTGAATACTAGAGCGGATGGAGTAGCAAAAGAAATGGGCGTTTTTAAGCCCGACATGACTCCGATTAAAGAATTAAAATCAGGAGAAATTGGTTTTATCGCCACTGGCATTAAGGATCCAGAGAAGATTAGGATTGGAGATACGGTTACTTTAATCCAAGACAAAGAATTAAAATTACAGCCATTGTCAGGATACAAAGATCCTGAACCAAAGATTTTCGTTTCGATGTATCCACAAGAACAAGATGATTTTGAAACTTTGAATTTAGCTTTATCTAAATTAAAATTAAATGACTCAGCTTTGTTCTATCAACACCAGAACTTCCAAGCTTTTGGTCGAGGATTCCTTTGCGGATTCTTAGGAACTTTACATACTGAAATTACGATGGAAAGGCTGAAAAGAGAATTCAATCTAGAATTAGTTATTGGTGCTCCTCAAGTTTGCTACAAAGCGATTGATGGAAAGGGAAATGAGGTGATGATTTATAATCCTAATAATTGGTCTGATAATTTTAAAGAGCACTATGAGCCATGGACGGAAGTGACTTTAATTATCGGTGCATCATACTTAGGAAGAGTATTTGAATTATTGGGCGCTTTAGACGGAAAGCATGTCGACTCACATCCTTTTGGAAAGGATAGATATTTATTAGTCTACGAATTACCTTTACGAGAAATTATTGGTGTTTTCTATGAAAATCTTTTAAATGTGACTCAAGGCTATGCTTCAATGACGTATAAAGAAACTGGATACAGAGTAGCTGATTTGGTTAAGTTAGAAATTTTAATTGCCGGACAGGAAGAAGAGATATTTTCAAGGATTTTACCTAAAACTAAAGTTAACGCTGAAGCGAAAAGAATTGTTGAAAAACTGAAAGAAGTGTTGCCAGTACAAATGTTTGCCGTGGCTATTCAGGGGGCAGTGGGTGGCAAGATTGTTGCTCGTGAGACAATTAGTGCCCGCAGGAAAGATGTTCTTGCTCCTTTATATGGTGGAGACTATACGAGAAAAAGAAAACTGCTCGAAAAGCAGAAAAAAGGAAAGAAAGGAATGAAAGAAAGAGGGAAATTAAAGATTCCCTCGGAAGTATTCTTGAAAGTGTTTGGTTCTTAATTATCTAGAAAACAATGCTGGTCCAGCTAATGATGCTATCATTGATAGGGCGATTAGCGAAACTAGAATAACCCAGATAATTCTGAACTTTTTAGAATTTTTATTAATCATATGTTCATATGTTAGCAAAAAAACATAAAAAAGTGAAGTGGGGAATCCACATTAACAAAAAGAAGGTAGCGATTGTTTTTTGGGCCCTTTTTGGTCTTTGGTTTATCATTTTTCTTTTTTATTCCAATATTAAAATGTTTCAGAAGAGAACTGAATTGGACAAGAATTTAGAAGTTCTTGATTCCAATGTTGAATCTCTAACCAAAGAAAGGGATTCTCTTAATTTTAGATTAGGAGAAACAGATAGTGAAGCGTATCTAGAAAGAGTAGCTCGAGAAGATTTAGGAATGCAGAAACCAGGAGAACAGGTGGTGATAATTAAGAAGGATGGCAGTATACAGAAGGATAATAATAGCAGTAATAGTGTATTGAAAGTTATTTCAGGGGTGATAGACTGGATTAAAGGCTGGTTTAGCAAGCCAGAGTAGCTTAACGGTAAAGCAATTCTTTCGTAAAGAAGAGACTGCGAGTTCGATTCTCGCCTCTGGCTCATTGTGTTTATTGATATATTTGCCTTACTTTATATTTTAAGGTAAAATTAACCCATGGAAATATTAAGTTTTGAAGAAACCAAAAGAATTCTTTTGAAATATAGGCTTCCTTTCTGTAGGACGGAGATTTTTAATTCAAAAGAGAAAGCATTAACCTTTGCTAAGCAGATTGGTTTCCCAATTGTTTTAAAAGTTCATGCTCAAAAGATTTTTCATAAGTCAGAGGTTGGTGGAGTAAAGATTAATATTAAAAATGCAGAAGAATTCATTCTTTCTTGGGATCAAATTGAAAAAAACATTCAAGGAAAAAATATTGAAGGAATATTAGTGCAAGAAATGGTTTCAGGAAGCGAAGTTGCTATCGGGATAAAGAGAGATAGTCAATTCGGTCCAGTTTTAATGTTTGGTTTAGGAGGAATTTTTATCGAAATCATTAAAGATGTTGCCTTAAGGGTTGCTCCTATTAGCATTGAAGAAGCGATGAAAATGATTAAAGAGATTAAAGGATTTGAGATATTAAATGGAGCAAGAGGGAAAAAGAAAGTTGATTTAACAAAAATTGCGGAAATGATTGTTAATCTTTCAACTCTTTCAATGAAAGAGGAGAAGATTCAATCAATTGATTTTAATCCAGTTATGGTTACCGACAAACAGGCAATGATTACTGATTTTAGAATAATTATATGAAAAGAATATTTAATCCCAAATCAATAGCCTTAATCGGAGCAAGCGAAGAACCAGGAACAGTTGGTTTTGGCTTAGCTAAGAATATCTTTCTAGGAAAAGATTCAAGAAAGATATATTTTGTTAATCCAAAAAGGGAAGAGGTGCTAGGAATTAAATGTTTTGATACTATTTCTGAAATTAAAGAGAAAATTGATTTAGCGATAATTGCCGTTCCCATGCCAATTGTTAAAAACATTGTTCTTGAATGTGGAGAAAAGAAAGTTGGCGGAATGGTTGTTGTTTCGGCTGGATTTAAAGAGTCAGGCAATATTAAAGAAGAGGAGGAAATCAAAGAGATTGCTAGAAAATACAAAGTTCCTTTAATCGGACCTAATTGTTTGGGAATAATTAATCCTTCTATTAATTTGAATGCATCTTTTGCGCCGATAACTCCTAAAAAAGGAAGCATTGCTTTTCTTTCTCAATCGGGAGCATTACTAGACTCAGTGATTGATCAAGATGGGCTTGGTTTTTCAAAGGTTGTCTCATATGGTAATGAGGCAGATTTAGATTTAGCTGATTTTATCGAATACTTAAAAACTGACGAAGAAACTAAAGTTATTTCTATTTATTTTGAAGGAGTGAAAGACGGACGTAAATTTATGCGTATTGCTAGTGAAGTTTCTAAAATTAAGCCAATTGTGGCCATTAAATCGGGAAGAAGTGATAAAGGAAAAGAAGCAGTGGGAACTCATACAGGAGCCTTGGCTGGAGATTATGATGTTTATGGGGCAGCAATGAAACAATCGGGCGCTATCTTAGTTGATACGCTAGAAGAATTATTTGATACTTCTTTGGCTTTAAGTTCGTTGCCTAAATGTGAAAATGGAATTGGAATTATTACCAACGGAGGCGGATTGGGAGTTTTAACAGTTGATTATTGTTCGGAATTAGGAATTGGATTACCCAGCTTATCCAAAACAACAATTTCATATTTAGAAAAAGGGGAAACAATGAAAAAATTGATTACCAAAAATAATCCATTAGATTTATTGGGTGATGCATTGGTGGATAGATACGCAGCAGGAATTGAAAGTATGCTTCGCCAAAAGGATATTAATGGATTAATTGTTATTTCTACTCCGCAATTAATGACAGAGCACGAGAAAAATGCTAAAATAATTGTAGAGTTGAGAGATAAATATCCTCTTAAGCCAATTGTTTGCTGTTTTTTGGGCGGGCAATCAGTTATCAATGCAGTTAAATATTTAGAATCAAAAGGAATACCTAATTACACTGATGTTAAGAGGGCGGTGAAGAGTATTAATGGATTAATAAAAAGATGAATAAGCAAAAGGGAAATATTATCATTTTCATTTTGGATATCATTTTCGTGATACTGTTTTTAATAATTAGTATAATAAACCTTTTTGGAGGATTTTAATAAAAATGACAAATACAGTATTTTTTAAGGATTTAAGAAAGAAAGATGTTGAGATGGTGGGAGGAAAGAATGCTTCTTTGGGAGAAATGTATTCTTTGTTAACACCAAGAGGGATTAGAATTCCTAACGGTTTTGCGACTACGGCTGATGCTTTTAAGAATTTTCTAGCTTTCAATGGAATTGATAAGAAATTAGATAAATTATTTAATGAGCTTGATTTAAGCAAATTAGAAAATGTGCAAAAAGCTGGAAAGAAAGCTAGGGAAATGATTTTGAAAGGAAAGTTTCCGAAAGAATTGAAGGAAGAAATAGTAGCTGGGTATAGGAAGCTTTGCGAGGAATACGGAGATAACTGCGATGTCGCAGTCAGAAGTTCAGCCACCGCTGAAGATTCTCCCGATGCTTCTTTTGCTGGACAGCATGAATCATACTTGAATATTAAAGGAGAAAAAGATGTTATCGAAGCAGTTAAATATTGTTATTCATCTTTGTTTACTGACCGTGCGATTGCCTATAGACGTGATAAAGGAATTGCTCCTTTGTCAGTTTACCTTTCAGCGGTAGTTCAGAAAATGATTAGAAGTGATTTGGCTTCTTCGGGTATTATGTTCACTCTTGATACTGATACGGGATTTAGCGATGTTGTTTTAATTAATTCAGTTTGGGGAATTGGAGAGATGATTGTTAAGGGGCGTATTACTCCTGACAAGTTTTTTATCTTCAAGCCAACCATGAAGCAAGGCTACAAGGCGATTATTAATAAAGAACTAGGAAGAAAGGATGGTAAGTATATTTATAGAGAATCAGGTGGAGTTAAAGAAACAAAAACTACTAAAGAAGAATTTGATAAATATTCAATTACCGATGAAGAGGCTTTAACTTTAGCTGAGTGGGGTTGTATTATTGAAGAGCACTATCAATGTCCACAAGATATTGAATGGGCTAAAGATGGAAAAGATGGCCAGTTATATGTTGTTCAATCTCGTCCAGAAACAGTTCACTCTTTAAAATCAAAGAAGGGAAATACATATCAGGAATATCAGATTGATGCAGAAATGAAGCCTTTATTAACCGGTATTAGTATTGGAGATAAGATTGGTAAAGGAGTAGTGAGAGTTATCACCGATGTTAAGAAAATGAAAGACTTTAAAAGGGGAGAAGTTTTGGTAACTAAAATGACTGACCCCGACTGGAATGCTATTTTGACAATGTCAGGTGCAGTTATTACCGATGAAGGAGGAAAGACTTGTCATTCGGCAATTATTTCTAGAGAACTAGGAATCCCTTGTATTGTGGGAACTAAAGAAGCAACGACTAAATTAAAAACAGGAATGATGGTGACAGTTGATTGTAGTTCTGGTGCTAAGGGAAGAATTCTTGAAGGAGATGTTCCTTTTACCGTTAAAGAATATAATTTAGATGAGATTCCTCAATTAGATACGAAGATTACTTTGAATATTGGAGCGCCTGATATGGCTTTCAAATCTTCTTTCTTGCCTAATAGCGGAGTTGGCTTAGCGAGAGAGGAATTTATCATTGCTGAAAAGGTAAGAATCCATCCTTTAGCTTTATATAATTACGAGAAGATAAAGAAAGGAGAAATTAAAATATCAGAAGAAGAGATAAAAACAATTGATGAGCTAACTAGAGAGTATCCTGACAAGAATCAATATTTTGTTAATGAATTAGCCGAAGGGATCGCTCAGATTGCAGCGGCTTTCTATCCTAAGAAAGTGATTGTTAGATTCTCTGATTTTAAAACTAATGAATACAAGAATTTAGTCGGCGGTAATCCTTTTGAAGGAGAGGAATCTAATCCAATGATTGGGTTTAGAGGAGCTTGTCGATACATTGATCCTAAGTTCCAGCCCGCATTTAAAATGGAGTGTGAGGCGATTAAAAGGGTCAGAGAAGAGTTTGGTCTAACTAATGTGGCAGTAATGGTTCCTTTCTGCAGAACCGTTGAAGAAGGAAAGAAAGTCGTTGAATTAATTAGGTCATTCGGTTTAAAGAAAGAAGAGATGCCAGTGTACGTGATGTGTGAAATTCCTTCTAATGTTATTCTAATTGAACAATTCTTAGAAGTATTTGATGGAATGAGTATTGGTTCTAATGATTTGACTCAATTAACTTTAGGATTAGACAGAGATAATGGAGGCTTAGCCTATATCGGTAATGAGAAGAATGAAGCAGTGGTGGAATTAATTAAAAAAGTAATTAGAACTTGCAAAGAAAAAAGCAAGTACTGTGGAATCTGTGGACAGGCTCCATCAGACTATCCTGAATTTGCTGAGTTCTTAGTTAAAGAAGGAATCGAAAGCATTTCTTTGAATGGTGATACAGTTTTAAAAACAATAATAGCTTTAGGGAAATTAAAATAATATGTTTGATATAATTACATTCGGTTCAGCCACTTGGGATATCTATTTAAAGATAGACAAGAATAATACTTTAAAGAGTGATAAGTTTCCTTCGGGAATGGGAGTAGCTTTTGACTTGGGAGCAAAGATTGATATTAATGATATGTATTTTAGTTTTGGTGGTGGAGGAATGAACTCAGCTTTTACTTTTAAGAAACAGGGATTTAATGTTGCTTATTGCGGTTCAGTGGGTGATGATATCCCAGGCAAGGAAATTATTGCGGAAATGGAAAAGAATGGAATCGGTACTGAGTTTATCCAGAAGAATGAAAATCCAACTAATAATTCAGTGATTTTAAATACTGCTGAAGATGATCGAACTGTTTTATCATATCGTGGCGCTTCAGAGATGCTTGATAAGGAAGAGATACTTTGGGGAGATATGTCTCCATCTTGGTTCTATCTCGCTCCTTTATCAGGAAAGTTAAGTTCTTTGACTGAAGATATTATTGACTTTGCTAAGAAGAACAAAATTAAAGTAGCGATTAATTTGGGCAATTCACAGATTCTTTTAGGAAAAGAAAAGTTAGAGCCGATGTTAAAGAAAGCTGATGTTCTTTTGTTAAATTTGGAAGAAGCATCCTTATTAACCGGAGTTGATATTAAAGATGAGATGGGAATAATGAGAGAATTGAATAGTATTCATCCAGGAATCAACACAGTAACTAAAGGGCCAGAAGGAGTTTTGGTTTCTGAGGAAGAGGTTCTTTTTGAAGCCACATCATGTAAAGTTAAAGTGACTGATAAAACGGGAGCGGGAGATGCTTTTGGCTCTGGTTTTGTTTCCGGTTTGATTAAATCAAATATGGATGTCGAGTGGGCAATAAGACTAGGAATTGCTAATTCAGTCTCTTGTATTAAAGTTAGAGGGGCGGTAAACGGACTATTAGAAGAGGGGATTGATGTTAAAAAGATAGGAGAGAAGATAAAGATAGACAGAACCAAAATTATTTAAATATATATTTATGATGAACAAAAAAGCCTTCACTTTAGTTGAATTAGTGGTTGTTATTGCTATTATTAGTATTCTCTCTAGTTTTGTTTTTGTACAAATGAAGGGAGCAATTGAAGCTGCAAGCGATGCAAAAAAGAAAGCCGAAGTTAGTGTTATCAAAAGAGCTTTGATCGTTTACGGAGTTGAACATGGCGATACTTATCCAGTTGAAGCAACACCTTGTACTATCGGTAGTTGTACTATTCTAGATATTGCAATGAGTGAATATCTTCCTGATGAAATATCTGGAACATATGTATACGAATCAGATACTGGTTCTTCTTTTACCGTCAGTTCAACCCTCTCTTCTGGCTATTCATATCAATATGACAGTACGACTAATGCTTTTATTAATTTGCAACCTGTTAATGGTGCCTGTGGTTCTTCTCATGGAGTTAATCTAAGTTCTATCCCCACAACTAATCTTTGTCAGGATAATTCAATTCCTGCTATTGCCGGTGAAGGTCCTTGGACATGGTCTTGCGCTGGAAGTAATGGAGGAACTACTGCCTCTTGTTCAACTATTAATATTCCAGTTAATGGTGTTTGTGGTTCTAAGAATGGCAAATATGCTAATTCTACTCCTACCGAAACTCAAGCTTGCGAGACAGGTACTATTACTGACATGGCCGGTTCTTATTCTTGGACTTGTGCTGGAAGTAATGGAGGAACCAGCAGTGGAACTTGTGCGACCGTTGCAGCGGCATATACTGTCGTATCATTTACCACAGTCGGTACTTCTTCTTGGGCTGTTCCTACTGAAGTAAATTCAGCAGAAGTCTTAATTGTTGGCGGAGGAGGTGGCGGTGGTGTTGGAAGATCAGACGGTTATAGTGGGGTAAAAGGTGGTGGCGGAGGCGCTGGTGGAGTTTTGTATGGAACATTAACAGGATTAACCGGAAGCTATGACGTAACAGTTGGTTCTGGTGGAGCTAGTGTTTCTTCTTCTACAATATATACTAGTGCAACCGGAAAGAGTGGTACTAATTCTTCTATTGGTAGCTTTATTGCTTATGGCGGTGGTGGCGGTGGAGTTGGTGGAGCAGCATCTGGTAATCAGGCCTACACTTCAGGATTAGATGGTGGCTCTGGTGGTGGTAGTGGAAATAATAGTTATTATGGTACTGCTATTGGTGATGCAACTCAAACTAGCCAAAGTCCTTTAATTGGATATGGGAATAATGGAGGAATTACTGGCGGTGGTGGTGGCGGTGCTGGCGGAGTAGGAGGAACTGGAAATTGGGTTGGAGGTGTTGGCATGAGTTTTGATATTACTGGAAGCGCGGTAACTTATGCAACTGGCGGTGGTCCTGCTGCTGCGGGTGCTAATAATACAGGAAATGGAGGCGGTGTTGGAAGCAACATTGGATATGCTGGAGGTTCTGGTATAGTGGTTATTAGATATATAACTAACTATTAAAATTAATAAAAAGTTCGTGTTAATCAATCAAAAACCTTTTTTAAAAGGTTTTTGGCTGTATTGCAAAAATTTTAAAAATAGTCTATACTCTATAAGAAAGAAGGTGTTGCTTAAATAAAGTTTAGCAATTAGGAGTCGACAAATAATATATTCAAATGAGTTTGAAATAAAGAAATAAAATGACAAGTTTAACAGCAAAATTAAGAAAAGAAAAAGGTGTAAGCGAAGCAGGAATGATTCCTGCCGTTTTATACGGTTCAGGTGTTGAAAATACACCTTTAGAGATTGACAAGAAGAGTTTTTCTAAGGTTTTTAGAGACGTTGGAGAGACTTTGATTGATCTTGAAGTAGAAGGAAAGAAATATTCAGTTCTAATTCATGATACACAAGCTAATCCTTTGACTTCAGAATTAATTCACGTTGATTTCTATCAACCTAACTTGAAAGAAGAAGTTGAAACCGAAGTTCCAATTGAACTAATCGGAGAAGCTCCTGCTTTGAAGCTTGGTGGAACATTAATTATGAATATGAAAGAGATTTCAGTTAAAGCCTTACCTAAGGATTTACCTAGTAAGATTATAATTGATGTATCTTCTTTGAATACTTTTGAAGATGCAATTACAGCTAAAGATATCAAGCTTCCTACTGGAGTTACTATTGAAATAGAAAACCCCGAAGAAGTAATTGTTCAGGTTGTTGAACCTGAAGATATTGAAGAAGAATTAGCTAAGCCGATTGAGGACGTTAATAAGGAGCCTGAAAAGGCCGCTGCTCCTAAGAAAGAAGAAGCAGAACCAGAAGAGAATAAATAATATTATTCAATCATGTTTTTTAGTTTTTCTAAAACTAAGAATTGGAAAGAATTGATGTTTCTCGCGATAACAGGAATTTTATTTCCTGTTATTTTCGTTTCTGCAGCAAATCTTTCTGACATGGAAGAAATGTGTGCTAATGAAGGATGGAAAACAGCTTGCAATGAGATTTCTGAATCAGAATGTCAGAATTTATTAAATCAATGTCAGACTTATTTTGATGCTAAGAAAAAAGAAGTAGAAGCTGACCTTACTAAAACTACTGCGGAAAAGAATACTTTAAAAAATCAAATTAGTACTTTGACTAAGAAGATTAAGGATTTAGATTACCAAATTTATCAATCGAATCTTTCAATTAAAAGTTTGGGATTCCAAATTGTTGATACAGAAGAATCAATTACTGAAACTGAAAAAGAAATATTATCACAAAAAGAAAAGATTGGTTTGATATTGCAGGCGGTTGCCACAGAAGACAAAAAATCTTTTATTGAGGTTTTAATTGCTAGTAAAACCATTTCTGATTTTTTTGATAATCTTGTTTATCTAGAAACATTAAATGTGAAAAATCAAGAACTTTTAGATCATTTTCAAAAATTACAAACTACTCTTGAAGGTCAAAAGATAAACCTAGAAGAGGATAAAGGAGAAAAGGAAAGTCTTTTAGAGTTACAAAGCGTTCAGAAGCAGGAATCGGCCGTCACTAAAGCAACTAAAGATCAATTATATACTTTAACTGAAGCCCAATATCAGGCACAATTAAAAGAGAAAGAAGCGATTGCTAAAAAGACAGCGGAGATTGCAGCTAAAATGATTCAAATGACTGGTTTGGCGGAAGATCAAAAAGCTCCTACTTTTGGAGAGGCATTGGATTTAGCTAAAGAAGTGGCAAATTCAATAGGAATAAGGCCAGCTTTCTTGTTAGCGATTATTAGTCAGGAGTCAGCGATTGGAAGAAATGTTGGACAATGCTATGTTACTAATGCCAGCACTGGAGCAGGAAAGTATAGTAATGGAAAATTAGTTTCTAGAATCATGCATCTAACTAGAGATTTACCAGTATTTTTAGATATTATTAATAAGTCAGGAAGAGTAATGGAAAAAACTCCAGTCTCTTGCTGGATTAATGATTGTGTTTCTCAATATGCTGGCAAACTTTACCACTGTAAGGCATACGTTTCTGATACGGGAGCAATTTCTTGTGCTAAGTCAGGATACGTTGCTTACGGTTTTGGAGGAGCAATGGGACCAGCTCAATTTATTCCTAGTACTTGGAAATTATACGAAGAAAAAGTTAAAACACAGACCGGAAAATCTGTTGCTGATCCTTGGAACCTTAAAGATGCTTTCACTGCCGCTGGATTATATTTAAAAGCTTTGGGTGGGGGAGCGCAGTCAGGTGAATACAAGGCCGCTTCAAAATACTATGGTGGATCTTCTTCTTATGCTTCAAGCGTATCAACTAGAGCTTGGTGTATTAATGAGTATATAACTAAGGGTTCAATGTCTGATTATTGTCAGGGATTAATCTTCTAAATGAAGAAGAGCCCCTAACAACTTGGTGTGTTAGCGGCTCGGTGCCCATTTATGAACCGACAATCATTGGTGTCGGTACATTTTCCCATTCAGAGAGAAGACTCTCGATTTTCTCTCGCCAGGTATGTACTTTGTGTACATTTCTGTTTTCAACAGCCTCTCTTAGGCAGTTGATATCTTCCCTCAGTTCATCTACTGGGAACTCTGGGTTTTCTGCATGTTTTTTCACACAGGGTTCAATTATCTTGACCACGTTTCTTGTGCCAAGATAATCGTCACTCATGACCTTTCGTGCATCTTTGTATACACTCATGAAGGAGCTGAAGCATTTTTTCAGGCCCCTTCCCTTTAACACTTCTTTTGGTTCCTGCATTTTTATCATTTACTATTATATACTAATGTTAATATATGTCAAGAGGCAAAAGAATAAAGAAAAAACAGAGCATTTAGCTCTATTTTAATTCTTCAGAAATCTTATCAATCATCTTGTCTATTTTTCCCGCCATTATTGATTCAATGTCATGGAAGTTTTTTCCGATACGGTGATCGGTGACTCGGTCTTGAGGGAAGTTATAGGTTCTCATTTTTTCTTCTCTCATGGCTGTTCCAATTTGAGCTTTTCTGGCTCCACCCATTTGTTTGTCTAAATCGTCTTTTTGTTTAGCTAACAGTCTAGCTGCTAAAACTGATAGGGCACTTTCTTTGTTTTGTTGTAGACTTCTTTCAGTTTGGCAGGTAACTACTTCTCCAGTAGGGATGTGAATAATTCTAATCGCTGACATTCTTTTATTAACGTATTGTCCGCCTGCTCCTGAAGCTTTGTAGTATTCGCTTCTAATGTCTTGTGGTCTGATGTTAATTTGAGTGGCAGTTGGTTTAGCTAATACAGCAATGGTAGCTGTTGAAGTGTGTACCCTTCCTTGTTTTTCTGTTGTAGGAACTCTTTGTACTCGGTGTACTCCTGCTTCGTTTTTGAATTTAGAATAAACATCATCACCAGATATTTCTAGAGTCATATCTTTAGTTCCGCCGATTTCGGTTAAGCTTTCATCTAGAACGCTGACTTTCCAGCCTCTATTTTGAGCAAAACGAGTATACATTCTAGCTAAATCAGATGCAAAAAGAGCGGCCTCTTCTCCGCCGACGCCCGCTCTAATTTCCATGATAACCGCATTATATTTTTGATTTTCTTCTGACATAAAAGATTATTTTCTCTTTTTAGCAGCTCTTTCTTTGAATTTTTGGATTCTACCTACCTGATCAGAGCTTCTTTCTTTACCTGTAAAGAAAGGGTGGCATTGTGAACAGATTTCCACTTCCATGTTTTCGATAGTTGAACCAACCTCAAGAACATTTCCGCATGCACAGCGAATCTTAGCATTTTCAAAGTATTTTGGATGGATGTCTTTTTTCATATTCCGTAATTACTTTTAATGATTAGGTTATAGCAAAAAATTAGCTTGAAATCAAGAGCGAGGCATGGTATTCTTTGAATATATAATTTAAATCAAAAATATGAATTTTGAGTATAATTCAAACGAGTCGTTAGAAGGATCAGAAGAAAAGGAGATAGGAAATTTTGGAATTGACAAGAATGTCGAAGAAAGCATTATTGAAAAAATGAATAATGGTTTTGACGAAAGAGCGATTGCGATAGCTAAAGAAAATAATATTAGTGAAGAGACTTTAAAGGAAATTGCCAAGCAAGATATTTTTAATAATTTCAATAAGAGAAACCACAAAGATACTCTTTTAAAAATTAAAGCTTATCAAATTGATCAGAGTCTTTTAAGCGATGAACGTTTTGTTGAGTTAGGGAAAGAAAGAGTAGTTTTAAAATTATCTCAAGGAGATGTGGCTGGTGCTTATGAAGCATTAAAAGATTTAAATATTGATGAGAATTTTTTGGATACTGAAGAAGCGAAAAAAGGAGCCGAAGATGGCGTCCAAACAGTTTTATCAATTGATGACACTGAGAAGGCATTAAAGATTCAAAGAGCTTTTAATATTGATGATGAATTTATAGCTGACGCAGTTAAGGTAGAAATCAAAATACGCTTTACCGAAGATTTAGTTGTGGGAGCAATTTCCTTACAAAAGAAATTTAATATTCCTCAGAACTTTATGGAGGAAATAGTTAAAGAAGAGGTTTTGTCTCGCCTTTCTTTTGGTAATAGTTTTAATAATATTGCTGGTTTTATTGAAAAACTAGAAATGGATATTAGTTTCTTGAATGACAAGAAAGTTAAAGAGGCATTAAAATTGAGAATAGATAATTTAGGGGAAAATAAAGGGGGAGAAGCTATCCCAGATATTTTCAAGAATCTTATTACCGAAGAGGGAATTGGAGAGAATGTTTAATTAAGGTATTGACAAAAAGTTAAAATTATTCTATTTTAAAGAAAGATAAGGAGGAAATGATGGAAGGCAATCATGCAAATAAAGATGATTCTGCTGATCCACCATTGACGCCAGAACATCTTAAAAATTTAGTTGATGCTGCCACAACTGATAAAGATTTTAGAGGGCTCTTTAAAAGTCTAGCTCAGATGTAGCTATCAACCGTATAGAAAGTTGAACAAAAAAACAAAAGGAGGTGATCGTTATTAACGATTTTAATAAGCTGAAAGAAGAATTCAAGGCAACATTGAACTATCGGGAGAGGGAAAAAATCGCTCTCCGAATGACAGACATTGCCTATGGAATGGATCAGCTTAGGGAAGCCCTAGACTGTTGCATTAAAATCTAATTTTGTTTTCGGTCCTATCCTATTAGGACTTATTTTTTTACCTCTTGCCTTTTTAAATTTCGTATGATATATATAGAACATAAGAAATTTAAGACAAATACGTTAGTTATGTCACTTCGCAATTAGCGAATGTGATTTATTCAGTGCAATACTATGGAAGAAACAAAAACAGAAAAAAAGATAGGATATAATATTTCAGTTGACGAGATGATTACAGCTGGTCTTGGTTATGGCCACGATAAGTCAAAGTTGAATCCAAAAATGAAAGATTATATTGCCAAACAGAAAGACAGAATTCACATTATTGATTTAGATAAGACAGCTGAGAAATTAACTGAAGCTTTGGACTACATAAAACAGATTAAGAGCGAAGGAAAATCTATTGCGTTTGTCGGTACTAAAGTTGCTGTTAGAGATTTAGTAAAAGAAATTGCTATCAAATGTAATTCTCCATACGTAACCGAAAGATGGATTGGTGGAGTTTTCACTAACTTCAAAGAAATCAGAAAAAGAATTAACTACTTTAAAGAACTAGAAGCTAAGACTAAAGAAATTGATTTTGAAAAGAAGTATGTTAAGAAAGAAAGATTAACGATGCAGAAGGAACTTGCCAGATTGAGATTAAAGTTTGATGGTGTGAAGAATATGGAAGAGCTACCAGCTGCAGTATTCATCGTCGATGTCATTAAAGATGAAATTGCCTTGACTGAAGCAAGACAGTGCGGAATCAAAGTGATTGCTTTGTCTGACACTAACGTTAATCCAAAATTAATCAGTTATCCAATTCCGGGTAACGATGATGCTTACACTTCAATTGAATACGTTCTCTACAAGATAGAGGAAGTATTGAATGGCAAAAAAGCCGAATAAATCTAATTTATTAAAACACATGGCAGTAAACATAGATTTAGTTAAACAACTAAGAGAGGAAACAGGCATTTCTTTAGCTGATTGCAAGAAGGCTCTTGAAGAGTCAGAAGGTCAAATGGACAAGGCTAAAGAATATTTAAAAAAGAGGGGACAGGCAGTGGCAGCAAAGAAGACGGAAAGAGCTGTTGGTGCTGGAATTATTGATACCTACGTCCACGCTAGTGGAAAATTAGGAGTCATGCTTGAAATAAACTGCGAGACTGATTTTGTTGCTCGTGGAGAAGACTTTAAAACTCTTGCTCATGAAATTTGTTTACAAATCGCTGCAATGAAACCAATGTATGTTAGAGAAGAAGACATTCCCGAAGAGATTATTGGAAAAGAAAGAGCAACAATCGAAGAAGCGGCAAAGGAGATGAATAAACCAGCTGATATTGTTGAAGGAATCATTAAAGGAAAAATAGAGAAGTATAAGAAAGATATTTGCCTAGTTGATCAGTTATGGATGAAAGATGATGCTAAGACAATGCAAGTTTTGATTAATGAGTACATTGCGAAGACAGGAGAGAATATTGTCGTTAAAAGATTCGTAATATATGAATTTTGATATTATCGTTTTAATTGTCTTGATTGTTAGTTTTCTTGGTTTGTCAGTTTTAATTTTTAAAAAAGTTCCTGCGTTAAAGGTAATGCCTGAACCAGAAGCTATTTTTTTTAAAAAAGAATTGAAAAAGAAGATTAAAGAAAAAACAAAAGAGGTGATTAAGGAGAGATCAAATTCATTTGAGGCGGGGTTGCATAAATTGTTAAGTAAGATTAGAATATTGTCATTGAAGATTGATAAGAAAATGTCTGATTGGATAACAAAGCTTCGAGAAAGATCATTGGAAAGAACAAAAGGTTTGGATAATTATTGGAAAGAGATAAAAGCATCAGTTAAAAAGAAAAAGCCAGATGGAAAGTAGAGAAATCAAAATTGGCAAGTATCAACACTTCAAGGGGAATGAATATGAGGTGATTGAAGTGGCAAAACATAGTGAAACAATGGAAGATTTAGTAGTATATCGGGCGCTATATGGCAATCATGATTTATGGGTGCGTCCATTGAAAATGTTTATAGAAGAAGTTGAAATTGAGGGTAAAAAAGTTCCTAGATTTAAGTATTTAGGTTAATAATTTTTGCCGGCATAGCTCAGTGGTAGAGCAACTGTTTTGTAAACAGTAGGTCGGGGGTTCAAATCCGTCTGCCGGCTCATATTTGGTAGTTGACAATTCACGAAAGAAAGAGTAAGATTCTATTTGTTCTCAGTATTTTGATAAATTAATTAAGCATTTTTTCAGCAATCATTTTAGTAGGATATTAGTAACAACATTTAAGTAAGTTTTTTAGAGTTGTTCCGCTAATTATATATTTTTTTTGAGAGTTTGATCCTAGCTCAGGATGAACGCTGGCGACGTGGATAAGGCATGCAAGTCGAACGGCTATAGCAATATAGCAGTGGCGAATGGGTTAGTAACACGTAGATAC
>Ga0172381_10002865_pt1 | contig 18645 bp, 19 predicted proteins | sample Leawel6488metaG_FD_119754 | JGI IMG/M metagenome (GOLD analysis project Ga0172381, IMG submission 119754) | Leachate microbial communities from a municipal landfill in Southern Ontario, Canada - Leachate well 64-88 metaG | ecosystem: Engineered > Solid waste > Landfill > Unclassified | place...
AAAATTTGATATTCAAATATTACAATCTACAAAGTTAACTGTTGTTGAATGTTTTGATGAAGATTCAATTCATTGTTTAATACAATCAATCCCGATAAAAGAATTATTTGAAGGGAAAGATTTTGTGTATAGAAAATTTGCTGTGGAAGAAAATTCATTTAAAGAAAAATATTTAATAAAAGAATTGCCTTGTTTGTTGTTTTTTAATGAAGGGAAATTTATTGGTCAAATTGATGGGTTTTATTCGATTGAAGAGAAACAAAAATTAATTGATAAATTAATCAAAATTAAATAAAAACTAAACACTTTTAAATTCTCTTTAAAGAACTTTATTTAGTTTAATAGCAAAGGTCCCGTAGCTCAGTTGGTAGAGCACCAGACTCTTAATCTGGGAGTCCAGGGTTCAAATCCCTGCGGGATCGCTTTTATATTATGCTATTTTTTTATAATCTATGTTGATTTATATGGGTTAAATACCGCTTTTCTTAAGTCCAGTGAGGAGTCTTAAAAATGTTTGTTTGTTAAATTTAATTATGGGACCGTAGCTCAGCCTGGGAGAGCACACGGCTGAAGACCGTGGTGTCGCGGGTTCAAATCTCGCCGGTCCCATTTAATTTTTTTATTAAATTAAATGCTTTTTTTAAATTATAATAATTGTTTATTTGTTGATAAGTAATTATCTTTGTTTTTAGTAATTTATTTTTTTAATATTTTTAAAAATAGAATGGGGGATTTAATCCCCCAATATTTTTTCACAAAAAATTATTTATTTTTTCTTAGCTGCTTTTTTCTTAACAACTTTTTTCTTTACTACTTTTTTTGCTACTTTCTTAACAACTTTTTTCTTTACTACTTTTTTTACTGCTGCTTTTTTCTTTACTACCATCTTTTCCACCTCCTTTATTAATTTTAATTAAGATGATTAAACTTTTCTTATATTTAAACTTTTTTATTTTTGATTTTTTTAAAAATAAAATTTATTTTTATTTTTTTGAAATAAATTTTATCTTTTTTAAATATTTTTTTTATTTTAAATATTTTTAATAATTTATTTTTTAGAATTAGTTTTATTTTTTAAATTTTATTTTTTTTGTTTTTATTAAAAAAAGTTTTTGTTAGAATTGATTATGATGTTTAAACATCATAATCTTCTTCAACATTGTGAACAATAAGTCCATTTTCTGTTATTTCAAGAGGGTGTAAATCTTCTGAATGTTTTGTTGCTCTCATTTTTCTTATGTGTAATGTTCTGTTACTTTGTGTTCCTATTCCCATATAATGTAAAACAATTACTCCGTCTGCAACAAATTCTTCAACACCATATTTACCTATTTTTTTTGATTCAGGGTCTATTTCTGTTGTTAAAACTGTTGTTACTCCTGCTCGAGATAGTAAATAAACCACTTTTAAAACGGCTTTTCTAATATCGTGTTCATTTTCAAAGTTCATTCCAAGCGCTGGAATTGAGTCAATTACAACTCGTTTTGCTTTTAATTTTTTTATTGCTTTCATTAATTCTAGTAATAATTTATCTAGATCAAATCCTGTTGCGGGTAATGAAAATTCTTCATCACTAGGTATCCCAATTTTTGCAATTGTTCCGTCAAGGATTAATAGTTTGTTGTCATCTTCAAATTTTCTTAAGTTCCATCCGAATCGTAACATATCTTCTCTTATTAATTCAGGTCTTTCATCCAGAGTTAAATAAATTCCAGGTTCTCCTTTTTTTGCACCTTCAATTAAAAATTGAACTGAAAAAATTGTTTTTCCTGTTCCGGTTCCTCCACTTAAAAGAAAACTTCTTCCTTCTGGAAATCCACCTTCAATTAAATTATCAAAACCTTTTATTCCTGTTGTAATTCTATTCATATCATCACACCTTTTTTTTAATTAATTTATTTTTTGTTTTTGAATTTTTTATAAACTTTCCATCCTCCAAAAACAATTATTATTAATATAACTAAATTAATTATTCCTCCAACAGGGTTAATTTCTTGTCGTGCTGCGCCATCTTGTGCAGAATATACTTGCACTGGAATTTCAACAGTGGTTGTTTTCATTGTTGCGTCTGTGTCTTGGTATTCCAAAGTAATGTTTATTATTCCAGTTGCTGTTTGTGCATTTGAGTTTATTTTTATTAATGTTTTAAATGAATCTACATCGTTTGGTTGAAGAGAACCAATAAATTGTTTAGGTTTGTCAATTTCTCCGATGTTTGTTTGTATGTTTGCGATAGTGAATTCAGCCTTTCCTGCACCTTTATTAAATAATTCAAAAGTCAATGTTTGTTCTTGACCCGCAATTAAATCAACTGTTTCTTTTAATGCTAAATCCATTTCTACTTCTCCGGCAATTTTGAATCCGATATATGAGGTTTCTTCTGTTCTTGTTCCTGAACTATTTCTATATGAAACTTTTACTGGCAGAGTATAATTTTTTAGGTCGGCTTCTCTATTCACACTAATTTTGATTGTTGAATTAATCATTTCTTTTGGATCTAATTTATCAACATAAGCTAATGCAGTTCCAAGCGGAGTAATTTCTCTTTCAACTATTGTTCCTGTTGCAGTAACTGTTCGATCTTCTTGTAATTCAACAATAACATCGTAAGCTGTACTAGTACCCATGTTTTGTAATCCAAAAACAATTTCTTTTTCTTGTCCAGGAATTAATCTACTTTCAGAAATACTAATTACTTTTACTATTGGTTCTTTTCCACTTACTATAATATCTCGATTTACGGTTTTTCCAACAGTTTCTTGTTTTGTTACAATTGTTATTGGTAGAGAATAAGTTGTATTTTTTGCACTTGGGTCAATATATACTTTAAATGTAGTTAATGTTTTTCCATATTTTTCAATACTGCCGAGATCTTTAGTTGTTTCTTCTTGGACTGTAAAGGGATATTGATTTTCAATAGTTACTGTTACATTATCTTTTGTAGAACTATCCGTATTTTCAACTTGTATTAACACGGTTATAATGTCTCCTGGGACAGCTGGACTTGGATCATAATTAAATTGTGAAACTACAGGTGTTTCAGCAAAAGCCCCCATAAATAAACAAATTAAAATTATTGTTAAAATTATCATTTTTTTCATATTATCCCCTCATAAGATATAATATCTACAAGGTATTAAAGGTTTTTGATTACTTTCTTTCTACTTTTTGAATAGATGGTAAATCTTCAAGGTCACTAATTATTTTGTTTAAAGTGTTAATATTATTGACTTCTAAGTCAAATGTTGCTTCAACATACCCTGTTTCTTTTATTTTAAAGTCAGTTGAAATAATTTTAGCTTTTTTTCTTTTTAATTCATTCAAAATTTCAGCAAGTAATCCAATTCGATCTATTGCAATTAATTTTATTTTAGTACTTCCTTTTGGTTGTTCAAAGAATATTTCTACTAACTTTGTAGGATTTATTGTTTTTAGATTTTCACAGTCTCGTTTATGAATAATTATCTTTCTTTTTGTTGTTTTAACTCCAATAACATCTTCTCCTGGGAGAGGGTGACAGCATTCAGCAAGTTTTATTCTTTTTGCGTCTTTTGGAGGAATAAATTGTTTTTTTGTTAAGTCAGTTTTTATGCCAAAATATTTTTTTATTTTAGTTCTTGCTTTTTCACTAACAACAAAATTCATCCAATTTCTTTTTGGTTTAGATTTTTCATTAATAATTATTTCAACATGGTCTAAATTATGTAATTTAGTTTCAAGAGGAACAAATTCTCCATTGACTTTTGCTTTTTGAATTCTTTCGCCAACATCAGAATGTACTGCGAATGCGAAGTCAAGGGCAGTAGCTTTTTCAGGCAAAGTAATAACTTCGTTTTTTGGTGTAAAAACAAATATTCTTCCACTAATTAGTTTTTTACTTTTGTTTTCTTCTCCAATACTTGCTTGCCATTCAATTAATTGTCTTTCCCAACTTAATGTTTTATCAAATGTTTTATTTTTTTTAAGTCGTTTATACTCCCAGTAAATGCTTGATTCTGTGCGTAAATGTTGTTCCCACGTTCTTATTTGAATTTCGATTACATCATTTTGTCTTGTTATTGCAGTGTGTAAACTTTGATATCCTTCTTTTCCAATTCCTTTTCCTTCTTTTGTTATATAATCATCAAATGCTTGTGGGATAAAATTGTATTTTGAATGTATTTCACCTAAAATTTCATAACATTCTTTTTCTTTATTACAAATAATTCTAATTCCATAAATATCATGCATACTTTTAAGTGGAGTTTTTTTATTTTTTTCATAAATTGATAAAAAATTTTTTGGTCTTCCAAAAACTTGTGCTTTTATTTTGTTTTTTAGAAGAGTTTCAATTTCTTTTTTTACATCATTTATTAGTTGTTCTCTGGCTTCTCTAGTTTTATTAATAAATTGTTTTATTTTAGCATACCCGTTAGGGTTTTCTAATTTGAATGAGTAGTCTGCCATCTGCCACCCTAGTTCAGATATTCCTAGTTTAATAGTTAGTGGATAAAAAATGTTTTTTGTGATGCTAATTAGAAAAGAATTATTTTTTTGTACAGGGTATTTTAATGAATCTGCAAGCCAGGCCATTAAAATTATTATTGTTCGTAAATCAGTTGCGATTGACAAAGTTAATGCACTTAAAGTTTCAGACGTAATTTTTTTATAATTTGTTTCTAAAACTTCTTTTATAGTACTGCATTCTGTTACAATTAAACTAGGTTCTTTTCCAAAACTTGACCTAATGTCTTCAATATTTATTTTGTTGCAAAATACGCCTGTTTGCAGTAAAGCAGCAATAATTGTGTTTTGATCTAAACTTTTTTTTATCATTAGATTTGCAATTCTTATTGCTTGGTCGGTTTGTTCTAAAGAATATTTTTCTTTCACAAGTTCAATTGCTTTTTTAATCTCTTCTGACCATAATATATCTGTATCATTCAAAAGAAATATTTCCATAAAATAATTACTATCGAACTTATTTTAAGGAGATAATGAACGATTCAAAAGGAGGGATTTTATGGATAGATTTTCAAATTTAGAATTAGTAAATTTTCCAGAAATTGATGAAATTGATAATGCATTAGTTGTTCATCAATTTGAGAGATTTTTTGAAAAAGTGAATTTAACAGGGGATGACAAATTAAAAATTTCTGTTAAAGAATATTCAAAAGGTGGGTTAAAAAAACAACACGAAATAAAAGCGCATTTATTTCTGAATGGTGCTGATTTTTCAGCATCTGAAACAAACTGGCAGCTAATTAAAACAATTCAAGATGTTTTAAAGAAATTAGAAAAAGAAGTGCAAAAAAGCACTTCTAAATAATTTTTATTTCTTTTTCTTTTTTACAACTTTTTTTATTGCTTTCTTTTTTACAACTTTTTTTACTGCTTTTTTTACAACTTTTTTCTTTACAGTTGCTTTTTTTTCTTTAGCAGGGCTTGTTGCTTTTTTTGGTGTAACTGTTTTTGTTGTTGTTTTTTCTTTTAATTCTCGTCTCATTTGTTCAATAAGATCTTTAACAGACATTTTCTTTTCAAAAACCATTTCAAAGGCCTCCATTTGATATATTTTGGGTTTAACCCTAAATCTTGCAAGAAACAAGGTTTTAGTTATATAAAAACTTTGCCTTAGCTAAAGTTTTAGATTTTAATAATTTAATAATAAGTGGACGCGCCAAAAAATGGATTTCTAGATAATACACTTGTTTCGCAACTTAAACTCCATCCCGCGAACCTTCAGCGCTCAAGCATAAAACTACCGTTGCTCTGTTCCCAGTCTGGCGGGGTTCATCTTGTGTTCGGGCCTGTAAGGACAGGACTTCGACGTCCAAATTACGGCAAATGCACTAACATCAAAACCTCTTTCTTGGCTTCAACCCCAGCATAAAGCGGATTTCTGGTAACAAGCCACCGCTAGCGGCCCAGTCTAGTCCAATATAATTATTTTACAAACCTTTTAAAAGCTCTTTTTAATTTAGTTTTTTTATGTCTCAATATGATTTAATTGGAAAAAGTTATTCTGATATGATTCGTGTAGATCCAGTAAAAATTTTTGTCCAAAGACCATCTGCAATAAAATTACTTGGAATAATTAAAGATAAAAAAATATTGGATATTGGTTGTGGGGATGGAATAATTTCAAGAATGATTGCACAAAATGGGGCAAAAGTAATTGGTATTGATCCGTCAGAAAAACAAATTTTTGTTGCTCAAAATGAAGAACAAAAAAACCCGTTAGGAATTAATTATTCTGTTTCAACATTACAAAATTTTTCTTCACAAGATAAATTTGATTCTGCTTTAGCAGTAATGGTTTTATGTTATGGGGAAAACAAAAAAGAATTACAATCTTTTTTTGATTTAGTTTTTTCTTTACTTAAAGAAAGGGGTAGATTTTCAATTATTGATTTTGATAAAGCTGTGTTTCCAAAAATTAAAAATTATTATGGACGATCTTTTAGTAGTAATTCTAATGGTAAAGTAACTATAACTTGGGATATTAAAGGCGTAGAAAAATATTCAACCGAAGTTAATTATTTTTTAAAAAGTGATTTTGAAGAATGTGCAAAAAAAGCAGGGTTCAAAAACATTGTATTTTCTAATCTTTCCCCTACAAAGGAAGGCATATTAAAAATGGGTGAAAAATATTGGGAACAATTTGAGAAAGAACCAGTTTGGTTTGGTTTAACAATGGAAAAGTAGTGTTTTTTATTTAGTTAGTATAATTTAATATTTATGTCTTGTTTTGAAGTTACTCACAAACAAAAGAATTCTCTTGCGCGGTGTGGAATTTTAAAAACTGCGCATGGAAAAATAGAAACTCCTTTTTTTATGCCTGTTGCAACAAAAGGGGCAGTGAAAAATGTTACCCATGTGGATTTAGTAAACATGAATTTTGAATGTCTTATTTCAAATGCATTTATTAATTATTTAAAACCTGGGTTATCATTGATAAAAAAAGCGGGCGGATTGCATAAATTTATGTCTTGGGACAAAGCTTTGTTTACTGATTCAGGTGGATTTCAATTAATTCTTGAACATTTTTCTCCAAAAATAACTGAACAAGGGGTAACAATGACAAATCCGTTTAATAAAAGTCGTGAATTAATTTCTCCTAAAAAAGCAATAGAGATTCAAAATATTTTAGGTAGTGATGTTGCAATGGTTTTAGATCATCAACCGGTTTTTGGTAAAGAAAGAACTGATTATCTTGATAGTGCAATAAGAACAATTGAGTGGGCACAAAGTTGTAAAGAAACCCATGATAATAATGAAAATAAAACAAATAAAGGACAATTGTTGTTTGCGATTGCTCAAGGAGGAAATCATTTAGATATTAGACAAAAATGTGCTCTTGCATTAACAAAACTTGATTTTGATAGTGTTGCTCTTGGTGGGTTTGGTATTGGTGAAGCTCAAAACGATATGTATAAAATAATTAAAGGTGTAAAAAAAGTTTTGCCAGAAAATAATTGTACTTATGTTATGGGGATAGGTTCACCTCTTGAAATTTTAGGTGCTGTTGCGAATGGTGCGGATTGTTTTGATTCAGCGTATCCAACAAGAATGGCTCGGCATGGAAAAATTTTTACGTCTAGTGGAACAATACAAATTGATAAATCAATTCATAAAGAGAATTTTTTTCCACTTGATAAAAATTGTGATTGTGATGTTTGTAAAAATTATTCACGAGCATACATTCATCATTTGTTTAAAACTTATGAACAAAATGCACACATTTTACTTTCACAACACAACATTTATTTTATTCAAAATTTAATAAAAAATATTAGAATTTCAATTAAAGAAAATGAATTTGATAAATTTAAAAAAGAGCTTGAAAAAAATTATAAAAAATAATTTTTCTATTTTTGAATAATTTTTCTTTTTTTGAACTCAATAATAAGTTCTTCAAAAAATTCTATTAATTTTGGAAATTCTTTAATATATGGTTCTTTCATTTCTCTTAATAATTTTTCAGTAAAACAAAATTTTTTCCAAAGAGTTTCATTATGCATTTCATTAATTATTGGATCAAAAACATCTATTGCTTTTGAAAATTTAGCTTCTAAAGTTTCTTGTTTTAAATATTCATCCCAATAAATTTTTAGATCATTAGAAATTTCTTTTGGAAGGGTTGTAATGAGTTTGTTAACTGCTTTTTGTTCATTTTCATCAGTTTTTTTTGTTCGTTTAAGTGTATATACATCTCCAGCATAAATTTCACAAAGGTCATGATAAAGAATTAATTTTATTACTTTATTTTCATCTAGTTTTTGATCAATTTTTTTTAAAAAATATTGGGCTAAAATAATTGATGAATAAATGTGTTCTGCGGTTGATTCTTTTCTATTATTTATTTGTGTTTGTCTATAAACTTGTTTTAATTTATATATTTCATAAATACGATCTAGTTCATGCATATTAATTTTAAATGTATAAAAAAATAAAAAGGAATTACTTTAATCAAAGTATTCCTCTTCTGTTTTAAAATTGCTTTTCCCTTCGTTAGACATCTTCGATTCCGTTTTCAGTTATACTGTATAGTGCTTCACCATCAGGTAAACTTGGGGAATCAACTAGTTTTGCAACTCTTTTTTCACCTTTACTTTTTCGTAAGTAAAGTCTTGTTTTTGTTGCGTGTCCAACAATGTTTCCTCCAACAGGGGCTGTTGGATCTCCAAACAAAATATCTGGTCTACTCATTACTTGATTTGTTACAAGAACTGTAATATTATACATTTCTGCAAGTTTTTGTAATGTTCTTAAATGAGTATTTAGTTTTTGTTGTCTTGTTGCAAGAGTTCCTCTTCCAACATATTCTGCACGAAATTGTGCCATTAATGAATCAACGATTAATAATTTTATATTTTTTTCTTTTATCATATCTGCAGCTTTTTCTGCTAAAAGCATTTGATGGTCTGCGTTATATGCCCGTGCAACATGAACATTTTTTAGAACTGTGTCAACATCAAGATCAAATTTTTTTGCTACTTGTATAACACGTTCTGGTCTAAAAGAATTTTCTGAATCAATATACAAACAGCCACCTTCAAGTCCACCAAGTTCTTTTGGTAATTGTACTGTTACTGCTGTTTGAAAGCACCATTGACTTTTTCCTGAAGCCATTTTTCCATAAACTTCAGTTATTGATTGAGTTTCTATTCCTCCACCAATTAATGCATCAAGTTCTGCTGAACCTGTTGTAATTCTACCCACAAGTTTTCTTTTTTCTGCTAATATGTCTGCTGATTCAAAGCCCATTTCAAGAGCATCTCTTGCAGCTTTTATTGCTTTATCTGCTGTTCCATCTCCAAGCCCTGCAATTTCTTTGAGTTCCATTGGACTTGCTACAGCTACTGATTCAAGTGATTTAAATCCTGCGTCAAATAATTTTTTTGCTGCAGTTTCTCCAACACCTGGTAAATCTTCTATTGTTGTTATTTTTTTCGCCACATTTATCACCTCTTAAAAAGCACGTTTGAGGTTTTTCTTGGCGCTATGAAAAACCCCTTGCACTTTTAATGTAATTAACTTATTGTTAGGAAGCTTATAAATCTCTTTGGGGTTCCATGCCGGTGATAAATTATTGGGATAAATGAGTTAAATCAGCAATTTATAATTTATTAAATGCATAAATAAAAAATTTGCTTATTTTGTTTGGTACATCTTTTTTATCAACCCATTCATAATCACAATGTTCTTCGCTTAATTTTACTTCTCCACCAGAATATTCACAAATAAAATGAGTCATTTTAACTGGTTGTCCATTCTCTCTAACAAAATTTTCTGTTGCAAAAGAATTTTTTATTATTACTTCAAGTCCAGTTTCTTCTTTTACTTCTCTTTGTAGTCCATTTATCTTATTTTCATTTTTTTCTATTCTTCCACCAGGAACTTCCCACACATTTGGGCAATGTGTATCATTTTGGTGTCGTTTAACTAAAAGTAATTTATCATTTTTAAAAATAAATGCTTTAACAGCAATTACTGTTTCCATATAAAATTATTTTTAATTTATTTTTTTAAAATGATTTATTTTAAAAAGTGTCCTAAAATAAGTGTGTTTTATTTATTTTTTAAGTAACCGATCAAATTAAATCTTTTTTCTTTTCTAATATTGTTATGCAAAGAAATGGTTCTTTATCACGTCCTTCGTGGGATGAATATTTTATGTTGTCAGCAGTGATTGCTGCAACAAGATCAAGTTGTACAAAATTTCATTCTGGCACAGTTATTGTTAAAAATAAAAGAATTATTGCTTCAGGATATAATGGGCCGGCTCCAGGAATAGAAAGTGGTTTTGATTTAGGTTATTGTAGAAAAGAAAAAGCCGGTGTTGATTGGACAAGTAAAGGGACGGGCCATTGTTTAGCAACACATGCAGAAGCAAACGCAATAATTCAAAATCATGAAAAAAATTTAAATGGTGCGAAAATGTATTCTTTACATTTTCCTTGTAATGAATGTGCAAAATTAATTGCATCAAGCGGAATTAGTGAAGTTGTTTATTTAAAAATGTATAAAGAAGAAGTTCCAATGGCCCAAGAAATTTTTAACATGGCAAACGTAACATTTAGAAAACTTGAATTTAATTTTGATGATGAATTAATTAATAAAATAAAATCTGTGATTGATTCTGCTGTTGAATAATTTTTTTGTTTTTGTAATATTATTTTAATTTGTAAATTTTATGTGTAAATTCAGCATATTCTTTTGAATCAATTTCAATCCATTTTGAAAAATCTATTTTTGGAAATAAAACATTTCCTTCATAATTTTTTTTTACCCATGAAATATATAATTTTTCAACGAATGGTAAAAATAATTCATAAATACTTGCTCCACCAATACAAAATATTTCTTTTCCTATTTTTTTTGCTTCAGTAATTGATTCTTCAATTGATTTACAAACAATTACTCCTTCTAGTTTGTCAGTGTTTCTACTAAGAACAATATTTACTCTTCCTGGGAGAGGTCTAAATTTTTGTGGAATCGAATCCCATGTTTTTTTGCCCATTATTACTGTTGAATTATTAGTAGTTTCACGAAAGATTTTCATATCTTCTTTGATATTCCAAATTAAAGTATTATCGTTTCCAATAACTCTATCTTTTGTCATTGCTACAATTAAATTAATACTCATTAAACCACAGCGATAGGAAATTTTATTGTTGGAAAACTTTCATAATTTTCAACAACTGAATCAGTATATTGCCAATCATAAATTGAAGTAAAATTTTCTGTTTTAATTGTTGGAAGAGAATATGTTTTTGGATCACGAGAAAGTTGTTCTTTTACACCATCTAAATGATTTGCATAAATATGTGTATCGGCAAGTAACCCTACAAGTTTTCCTTCTGCAAGACCAGTTTCTTTAGCCATCAAATGTAAAAATAAAGCATAGCTTGCAATATTGAAAGGTAAACCAAGCATTGTATCAACACTTCTTTGTGACCAAATAATATTTAATTTTCCATTGTCAACAGTAGCATGAACATTAAAGTGACATGGTGGTAAAGCCATTTGTTTCATTTGCAAAGGGTTCCATGCACTCATCATTATTCTTTTTCTATTAGGATCTTTTTTTAGCATGTCAACCATTCCTTTTAATTGATCCATTCCTTTCCCAGTATAATCAGTATCATAATTTTCGTATGGTGCGTTAAAATGTCTCCATTGAAATCCATATACTGGTCCAAGATCTCGTTCTTCTCTCATTGCAGCTTGACCTTGGGGAGTGTTGCTCCAAGGAACTTTATCAGTATTACACCAATCATCCCAAATATGATTATTTCTATCAATTAACCATTTTTTGTCAGTTATTCCTTTAATAAAAAATTCAAGTTCACTTGCAACAAGTCTAAATGGAACTTTTTTTGTAGTGAGTAATGGAAAACCATCTTTCATATTGTGTTCAAATATTGCTCCAGGAATAGAAATAATGTCGGTTCCACAACGAGTGGGTTTTCTTTCACCAGTATCTAAAATTTTTTGAACAAGATCTAAATAAGCTTTCATTTTTTAACACCTAAAAAATTAAATCAATTCATTTTAAAAATAAATTTGTAAAAGTTTCTAAATTATGTAGTTTGTTACTTACTAGGTTAAATATATTTTCGTTCTAATTATTGTGTGATTTTATGGTTTGGATGCAAAAATTAAGTGAAAAAGATATTGATATTTTTAATACTATTAAAAATGAATTAAAAAGAGAAGAAGAGGGTCTTGAAATGATTCCTTCTGAAAATAATATTTCTCCGGCAGTAATGCAAGCAATGGGTTCTATTTTTAATAATAAATATTCTGAAGGTTATTCTCACAAAAGATATTATGGGGGTCAAGAGTTCGTTGATAAAATGGAAGATATTGCAGTTGAACGAGCAAAAAAATTATTTGGTACTCCTCATGCAAACATTCAACCTTATTCAGGTTCTCCAGCAAATTTAGCAGTTTATTTAGCTTGTTGTGAACCAGGCGATACAATAATGGGTCTAAATTTAGAAGATGGTGGTCACTTAACTCATGGTTTCAAAGTTAGTGCAACTGGAAAATTTTACAATTCTATTTCATATCATTTAACTGCTGAGGGATATACTGATTTGGATGAAGTAAGACGTTTAGCAAGAGAACACAAACCAAAACTTATTTGGTGTGGAGCAACAGCATACCCTAGAGAAATTCCATTTAAAGAATTTGCAGAAATTGCAACTGAAGTTGGAGCATATTTGGCAGCAGATATTGCACACATTGCTGGTCTTGTAATTGGTGGAGTGCATGTTTCACCTAGTGAATTTGCTGATGTTATTACAACAACAACTCATAAAACGCTAAGAGGCCCAAGAGGTGGAATGATTTTAGTAACAAATAAAGGTTTGTTAAAAGATAAAGATTTGGCAAAAAAAATTGATGGTGCCGTGTTTCCTGGATTACAAGGTGGGCCACACGATCATATTAATGCGGGTAAAGCAGTGGCGTTTGGTGAAGCTTTAAAACCTGAGTTTAAAGAGTATGCAAAGCAAATTGTTCTTAATTCAAAAGCTTTAGCTCAAGGATTAATGGATAATGATATTAAATTAATTTCAAATGGAACAGACAATCATTTGTGTTTAATTGACTTAACTCCGTTTGGAAACGGAAAAGGTTTGTTTGTTCAAGAAGCACTTGATGAAGCAGGAATAACTGTAAATAAAAATACAATCCCAAAAGAACCATTTTCTCCATTTTATCCTAGTGGAATAAGGTTAGGAACTCCTTCTCTTACAACAAGAGGGATGAAAGAAAATGAAATGTTACAAATCGCAAATATTATTTCTGAAATAATAAAATTAGTTGCAGTTCAAGAAATGAGTGATGATAAAGAAGAAAGAATGCAAAAAATAAAAGAATTTAATTTGTGGTTAAAAGAAAATACACGAATAAAAGAACTCCGTGAAGAAGTAAAAACTTTAGCAACAAGTTTTCCAATTTATCTTGGTTATGTGTTAGAATAATTTAGTTTAGATTTAGTTTAAGTAGAAACAATTTTAAATCTAAACAAGGTTAATTATCTTACATGGATTTTAAAAACATAAAAAGTTTTATTTCACAAGTGGTGCTTGCAAATGCCCTTCGTTTATTTAGAGTATTTCCAAATAATGATCCAATAATGGGGTTTATGTTGCCACAAGCAAGAAAATCAATGTTTAAAGCTGCAATATTTGCGTTTAGTACAATGTTTATTTTTGATATTATTACAATGAAAGTTGGAGTATGGACAATTGTAACTGCAAGTACATATGCATTGCTTGCAATAGGATTTTCTTTTTTCTTTAAAAAAATAAAAATTGCAAAAATATCTCATTATTTATCAGCATCAGTTATTGGAATATTATTATTTGATTTAATTACAGGTCCAATAATGTCTTCAATGATGTTTTCTCAAACTTTAATGTTAACAATTCTTGGTCAAATTCCATTTACATTTTATCATTTAGTTAGTGGAATAACTTGGGTAGTAATAATTGCCCCTGTATATGATTTAGATATACGTGCACAATATTCTTCATATAAGAATCAAATTTTAGTTCAAATAAAATATATTAGTAGTTTCTTGAGGTTATTTTAATGAATAAAATATTGGTTTTGTTAATTTCATTTTGTTTAGTTTTATCTTTAATTGGGTGTACAGAACAAATTAGTGGTCCTGGAGGAAATGCACGATCAGTAACTCTTGTTATTTCAAACGGCGAAGACGTTTTATTTTCTAAAGAATCAAAAGATATTGTTACTGGAACAAATGCATTTGACGCAGTAAAGACAATGCTTGATAATAACTTAGAATATCAAGAATATGATTTTGGAGTTTTTATTACAAGTATTCTAGGCGCAACTCCTGATTCAACACATTTTTGGTCACTTTATATTAATGGTGAAAATGCATCAAATGGAATTTCTTCATATAATATTTCAGATGATATTTTGATTGAATTTAAGCTTGAAGAATTACAAACTTTTGAGTAGTAATTTGTTTTAATTATTAACAATTATGTTTAAGTTTAGGTTAATTTTTGTGTTTTTTAACTTTTTTTAGCAAATTTAAGTTCGTTTTCTATACCATGAGTTTTGTATTGGTAAGCTTTATATATAAAAAACTCGTCACTTCATCATAAAGAAAAAAATCGGAAAAAAGGTGATAACAATGATTTCAGCAGAAGAATTTGATTTAACAATTAAAGATAACAGCGTAGTTTTAGTTGATTTTTGGGCCGAATGGTGTCCTCATTGTTTGTCTATGATGCCTCACGTTGATGCTATTTCAAGCGAAATGGGTGAAAAAGTTAAAGTAATCAAAGTTGATGCTGGTACACAAGCAGATATTGTTGATAAATTTAGTGTAAGAAGCCTACCTACATTCATGATTTTTAAAAATGGTGAGTTAATAGATCAATTCAATGGAAGTACAACTCCCATTGAACTAAAACAAAAAATTACTCAAGCAACAGAGTAATTTCCCTGTCCCACACACAAATTAATTATTAAAGAAGGAATTTTATGACAGAGAAAGGAATGCACGTTGAAAGACTTTTCACAAAAGATGGACAAAACGTTTTTGATTTAGTAGAATATGAACTTCGTGAAAGTTCAATAAGAAATCCTGATGGTAGTATTGTTTTTAAAAAAGATAATGTTGAGGTTCCCACTTTTTGGTCTCAAACAGCAACTGATATTTTAGCTCAAAAATACTTCAAAAGAGCTCGAGTTCCAAAGTGTGATGCGAATGGTTATCCTTTAAAAGATTCTAAAGAATTTGGTGGAGAAAACTCAATAAAACAAGTTTTGAATAGAATGGTTGGTGCTTGGCGATATTGGGGTGAACAAGGAAATATGTTTGCAACCGACGCAGATGCAAAAGCATTTGAAGATGAATTAAAATTTATTTTATTAAACCAAATGGCAGCACCAAATTCACCACAATGGTTTAACACTGGTTTACATTATGCCTATGGGATTAGTGCACCAAGTGACGGACACTATTATTGGGATGAAAAGACTGAAAGCGTTATTTTAAGTGATGATGCATATGCTCGACCACAACCGCATGCATGTTTCATACAAAAACTTGAAGATTCATTAATGGAAAATGGTGGAATTTTTGATTTAATTGTTCGAGAAGGAAGACTTTTCAAACACGGTTCAGGAACAGGAACAAATTTTTCAACATTAAGAGGAAAAGGCGAACCTCTTTCAGGCGGAGGAGTTTCTTCTGGGTTAATGAGTTTTTTAAAAATTTATGACACTGTTGCAGGAAGTATAAAAAGTGGCGGAACAACAAGAAGAGCTGCAAAAATGGTTGCGCTTGATATTGATCACCCAGAAGTAGAATCATTTATTGATTGGAAAATGAATGAAGAAAAAAAAGTAGCTGATTTAGTTGCAGGAAGTAAAATTTGTAATTCTGAAATTAATAATATAATGCAAGTAGCAAACGAGACAAAAGAATTTGATCCTCAAAAAAACCCTAAATTAAAAATTGCAATAAAAAGAGCAGCAAAAATGGGTGTTCCAACAAATTATGTTTTCCGTGCAATTCAACTTGCTCGTCAAGGTAAAACAAGCATGGATATTGAATTACTAAATACTCATTTTGAAGGAAATGCATATCAAACCGTTGCAGGACAAAACTCAAATAACTCAATTGTAATACCAAATACTTTTTTTGAAGCTCTTGAAAATAAAACTGATTGGAATTTAATTCAAAGAGTTGATGGTAAAGTTTTCAAAACACTAAAAGCAGTTGACCTTTGGGATCAACTTTGTTATGCCGCATGGAATTGTGCAGATCCAGGAGTAATGTTTTCAGGAACAATAAATGAATGGCACACTTGTCCAGTAAATGGTCCAATAAGATCAAGTAATCCATGTAGTGAATTCTTTTTCCTTGATAATTCAGCTTGTAATTTAGCTTCAATAAATTTAAAGAAGTTTTTTGATGAAGAAAAAGGAGAATTAAAAGTTAAAGAATTTATTCACGCAACAAGACTTTTAACAATGGTTCTTGAAATTTCTGTTTTAATGGCACAATTTCCAAGTAAAGAAATTGCAGAAGTAACATACAAAACACGTTCACTTGGTTTAGGTTATGCAAACATTGGAAGTCTATTAATGTTACTTGGTAAACCATATGATAGTGAAGAAGGAAGATCACTAGCTGCAGGAATAACTTCATTGTTAACTGGAGTATCTTACCAAACAAGTGCAGAAATGGCACAACATTTTGGTGCATTTTATGATTATGAACAAAATAAAGAACCCATGTTAAAGGTTATACGAAACCATCGAAGAGCTGCATATTCAGCAGACAATAGTGAATATGAAGAATTAACAATAATGCCTCAAAAGTTTGATATAAGTAAATGCCAAAAAGATATTATTGTTGAATCACAAAAAGCATGGGATGCTGCACTTGCAAAAGGGGAAGAGTTTGGATTTAGAAATGCACAAGTATCTCTCTTAGCTCCAACAGGAACAATTGGATTATTAATGGATTGTGACACAACAGGCCTTGAACCAGATTTTGCTTTAGTAAAATTCAAAAAACTTGCTGGTGGGGGATATTTTAAAATTGTAAACCAAAGTGTTCCAAGTTCTTTAACAAAATTAGGGTATAATGAGGAACAAAAAAAAGAAATGGCTGATTATTTAGTTGGTAGAGCAACACTTGTTGGATGTAAATCAATAACTCAAGAAAAATTAAAAGCTAAAAAATTTAATGATGAAGATATTAAAAAAATTGAAAACTCATTAATGGGTGCTTTTGATATTAAATTTGTTTTTAATAAATTTGTTTTAGGGGATTCAACTTGTAAAGCACTTGGTTTTAGTGAAGAAGAATTAAACGATCCAAATTTTGATATGCTTTCAAAACTTGGTTTTTCAAAAGACGAAATTGAAGACGCAAACAAATATGTTTGTGGTGCAATGACAATCGAAGGAGCACCATTCCTTAAAGATGAACATTTAGCGGTTTTTGATTGTGCAAATAAATGTGGAAAATATGGTCAAAGATATATTCCTTGGGAAGCACACATAAAAATGATGTCTGCAGTACAACCATTTTTGTCAGGAGCAATTTCAAAAACAATTAACATGCCTTCAAACGCAACACTTGATGATATTTCAAAAGCATACATTCTTTCATGGAAACACATGTTGAAAAGTAATGCACTTTATCGTGATGGAAGTAAATTATCTCAACCGCTAAATGCAGTTTCGGGAGATATTGCTGAAGAATTATTATTAATTGGGACTGATGATGATGTTGATGAAACAGTTGGGCCAAAAGAAATCCAAGAAGTAATTGTTAATAAACTTGAAAGAAGAAAATTACCAAAAAGAAGAAAAGGTACAACTCAAGAAGTAATGATTGGTGGACACAAAGTGTTTATTCAAACTGGTGAATATGATAATGGTGATCTTGGAGAAGTATTTGTATCTATGTACAAAGAAGGAGCAGCATATAGAAGTTTAATTGCATGTTTCTCAGTAATTTTAAGTAAAGCTCTACAATATGGTGTGCCACTTGAAGAATTTGTTGATTCGTTTACATTCACTAGATTTGAACCGGCAGGGATGGTTCAAGGCCACGATGCAATAAAATCATGCACATCAATACTTGACTTCTTGTTTAGATTCTTAGGGTATGAATATTTAGGAAGAACTGATTTTGTTCATGTAAAACCACTTGATGAACTTGGAGAAGAAAAACCAAAAGCAATTGTTCAAACAAATTTTGCAAAATCTCAAGCGGTAGTTAAACCAAAAGTTGATCAAAAAGCAGATAAAATTGTTGAAGCAAGATCAAAAGGGTATACTGGAGAATCTTGTCGAGAATGTGGTTCAATGAAAGTAAAAAGAAATGGAACATGTACACTTTGTGATGATTGTGGTGCAACTAGCGGATGCAGTTAAAATAATTTAATTTAACTATTATTTTTATGACTGGTTTAATTCATATTTATTTTGGTAATGGTAAAGGAAAAACCACTGCAAGTATTGGTTTAATTATTAGACAATTATCTATTAATAAAAAAGTTCTTTTAGTTCAATTTTTAAAAAATCCCCAAGAAAAATTTTCACAGTATGGAGAAATTAATTTTTTTTCAAAACAAAAAAATATTG
>Ga0172381_10002867_pt1 | contig 18628 bp, 21 predicted proteins | sample Leawel6488metaG_FD_119754 | JGI IMG/M metagenome (GOLD analysis project Ga0172381, IMG submission 119754) | Leachate microbial communities from a municipal landfill in Southern Ontario, Canada - Leachate well 64-88 metaG | ecosystem: Engineered > Solid waste > Landfill > Unclassified | place...
ATAACCTTAGGCTTGCCTACTTGGAGTTCAAAGCCCTCTCTTCTTAGGGTTTCAATAAAAACAGATAAATGTAGTTCGCCTCGCCCGGAAAGGATAAAATCTCCAGTTTCAGCAGTATGCATTTTCATTGAAATGTTGGTTTCTAGCTCTTTTACAATTCGATCATGAAGATGCCTGGCGGTTACAAACCTTCCTTCTTTACCGGCGAAGGGTGAAGTGTTGGCGTAGATCGAAATACTTAAAGTTGGTTCTTCAATTGCAATTGCAGGCAGAGCAGTCGTATCACTTACATCGGAAATTGTATCTCCAATCGAAGCCTTCTTTAATCCGGCGATTGAAACAATATCTCCAGAGCTTGCTTCTTTTACTTCAATTTTTTTTAATCCCTCTGTAATGTAGATTTTTTCGATTTTACCATTTTCAACAAGGCCGCTTTGGTTTACTAATGCAGCTGCCATGCCGGTTTTCACAATGCCGGTTGAAATTTTACCGATGGCATATTTGCCCATAAAGTTATCCCAATCTAGGGCAGAAACAAGCATTTTTAATGGAGCTTCATTATTTGTTTCTGGGGCCGGAATAAAGTCGATGATCGCATCTAATATTGGAGAAAGGTCAGCTGGGGCGCTCTCGTCTTCCGGCAGTTCATTCCAAGCTTTGCCGTCTCGACCGATGGCGTAATAAACTGGAAAGTCCAATTGAGAATCATCGGTTGCTAATTCAAGAAAGAGGTCGTAAGTTTTATTGATAGTTTCTGGAATGTTTGCATTCGGCTTGTCGATCTTATTAATAAGAACAATAATCCTAAGTCCAAGTTCGAGAGCTTTTTTTAGCACGAATTTGGTCTGAGGCATTGGGCCTTCTTGCGCATCAATTAAAAGAATAGCGCCTTCGGCCATATTTAAAGTTCTCTCAACTTCACCGCCAAAATCAGCATGACCAGGAGTGTCAATAATATTTATCTTTATGTCTTTATAGTTGATTGCAGTATTTTTCGCTAAAATTGTAATTCCGCGTTCTCTTTCCTGATCGTTTGAGTCCATGATCAAGTCTTCTGTCATTGCTGCTTCGTTTTCACGAAAGGTTTTTGATTGCTTTAAAAGGCCGTCAACCAAAGTTGTTTTGCCATGGTCAACGTGGGCGATAATTGCTACATTTCGAATTTTTGTATTATCCATATTTTCCTTTTTGTATTCAGACTAATTATCTTGTTTCAACAAACGTTAGAGCCATACCTTTTTTATTACCTCGGCCGGTTCTACCAATTCGGTGAACATAATCATTGTAGGTTTGAGGAATGGTGTAGTTGATTACGTGAGATATATCATCAATGTCTAAACCTCTAGCGGCTACGTCTGTAGCAACGAGAATATTGATAGCATTATTTTTGAATAGTGAAAGAGCTTTTTGTCTTTGGTGCTGCTTTTTGTCACCATGGATCGAGTCAGCTTTAAAGCCCTCGCCGACCAAATTGGAAGTTAGCTTTTCAACTTCACGCTTTGTTTCGGAGAATATTAGCACTTTTTTAAGATCAGATTGTCTAAGCAGTTCTTCAAGCTGATTAAATTTCATTTCTGAACTTCTAACTCGTACGATATCCTGATCCACGTTTGCTGTAGTTTCACCTGATTTTATTTCAATGGTAACCGGATCAATCAGAAAGTGATGCACCAAGTCCCTGATCTTAATAGGCATTGTTGCTGAGAAAAACAAAGATTGTCTTTCTTTTGGCAACTTAGCTAAAATATTTTTTATCTCATCAATAAATCCCATGTCCAGCATTCGATCGATTTCGTCGATTACGATATTATTAAAGGATTCGAATTTAATTAAATTCTTCTCGCTTAAATCTTTTAGTCTGCCGGGAGTTCCTATAATGAAATTAGGTTCTCTTTTTAGATTGTTGATTTGCTTATAAATTGGTGCTCCTCCAACACAGACTGTGGAGAAAATTTTCATTGACCATGAAAACTGACGAAATTCATCGTCAATTTGCAAAGCTAATTCACGGGTTGGAGCAAGAATCAAGACTTTTTGAGATCTGTTTTTGAACACTTTGTCGATCAAAGGCAGTAAAAATGCTCCGGTTTTTCCTGTGCCGGTATTAGCTAAACCAATTAAGTCCTTGCCTTCAATAATATGTTTTATTGATTGGTCCTGAATTGGGGTAGGGGTAGTATATTTCTTATGTATAAGGTTTTTCTGTAATTCTTTTGACAAGTTAAAATCAGCAAAAGAGTTTACAATTATTTCTGGCTTTGCTTCAACTTTATTTGAAGGCTTGCAGACAAATTTTGAGATATCTATGCTTTCGCCGAATCTTGTTCTAGGCGATCTTGATCCTCCGCCTGATCTAAATGAAGGTCTTCTCGTTCCATAACTTGGTCTAGAAGAATTTCTACTAGGCATAAAAGATGGTTTTGCTGAAGTTCCGAAAGAAGGTTTAGGCGCTCCAAATGAGGGTTTTGCGTAACCATTTGAACTTGTCTTGGCGCTCGAATTTGGTCTTGAGACAGTTCTGGTTCCGTCGCTTGATTGATAGTAAAATGATTTCTTAGCGTTTCCCGATCTAAAGTTTCGAGAGTAGCTTTTTTGGCCAAATCCAGAATTGGCAGTTTTGTTTCTTTGCATTGTTTCTTTCTTTTAGAGCTTATTTAAACAATTTATCCAATAAGCTCTTTGCAGCAAAACAAAAAAAGTTCCGCCACAAATAATTAATTAAATTCCTGCCTGCCGTCAGGCAGGTCGTATTGCTGTATAGAACGTCGAAATTTAAAATCTAGTTTCGGGAATCTATAGAACAATTTTTCTTACTGTTCTACTATAACATAAAGAGTTTGATATTGTCAAGAAGAAAATATGCGACATGACATCGAACGGATGTTTGAGAGAGGCTATATCAACTGTTTATGCGGTTTTATTTCTAAGCAAATTACATCGCATCTTTTTGGTCTGGTCAGACAGAAAACGACAGCTTCGGCGATATCTTCTGCTTTTAGCATGACAAGTTTATTTTCCAGAATTTCCTGTTCTTCCGGTGTTTCGTCCACCATGTCTGTTCCGACTGATCCAGGTTCTATTAGAGAGACCTTTATTCCATATTTATTCACTTGCTTTCGAAGCGATTCGCTAAATCCTTCGATAGCTGATTTTGTGGCCACGTAAACGTCGGCATCTTCTTCTTTGACTTTGGCGCTCATTGATCCGATATTAACTATATGCCCCTCTCCTTTTTTTCTCATTCTCTCGATTGCTTCGCTGGAAAAATGTAGGTATCCCAGAATATTCACCTTTAGCACATATTCCCATTCAGGATATTCGCTTTTCGTAATACTTCTTGCTGGCAAAGATGCATTATTAATTAAAATATCGATTTGGCCAAAGGTTTTATCAAACTCGGCAAAAACTTCATCAACATTTTCTTTGCTTGTGACATCTGCATTAGTTCCATAGATGTTGCCTTCTTCTATTGTTGTTAGTTCTGAAATTGCATCATCTAAATGCGTTTTATCTCTGCCAAAAATCATTACATTGCCGCCTAAACCAAGAAGAATTTTTGCTGTTGCCCGTCCAATGCCCGTAGTACCGCCAGTTACTATGATATTTTTACCTTTAATTTCAGAATGATTAGTTTTCATATCATTTATAATTTAATTGTGATACACTGATCTTAGAGAGCACTCAGGAATCTTTCATTATAAAATTCTCCATTTTTTATGAAAATGCCTTCGAAAGGTATTTTTTGGTTGAAATAATATTGATGCACATTGCTATCTTGGGTAAAAATTAAACTAGAGCAATTTATGCAAGGGCAAAATTACAATATGAGTAAAATAAATCAGATTCTCGATACTCAGCAAAGCATAGTACGCACAATCTTTGTATCGAGCTATATCCCAAGGAAATGCGGGCTTGCTACTTTTACTAAGGATTTAACAAACGCATTAAATGATCTGAATTCAGAAAGTCTGGCTGAGATAATTGCCATAAATGACGGGGAGGCAGATTTAGAATACCCATGGGAAGTAAAATATAAAATTCATCAGAATAAGTACGATAGTTATTATCAAGCAGCCGAGTATGTAAATCAATCATCGGCTGATGTGGTTTGTCTTCAGCATGAATTCGGGCTTTTTGGAGGAGAAGCAGGGGAGTATATCTTTGCTTTTCTTCGGAATATTAATAAGCCCATTGTCACGATATTCCACACTATTCTTGCTAAGCCGAGCGATATCCAACGCTCGACCTTGCAAAGATTAGCGGAAATTTCAGACAGTGTAGTCGCGATGATACCGGATGCGAAAGAACGTCTGGAGAGAGATTACAATATCGACCGAGATAAGGTTGTAACCATTCATCACGGGGTATCTGATCAAAAGAAAGCAAATAGTCAGACAAACCGTTTAAATTGGAAAGAGAGACCGGTCTTGCTTTTAAGCGGTCTGATTAGCCAGAACAAAGGGGTGGAGTATGTAATTGAAGCTCTGCCCAGAATTGCTGAAGAATTTCCAGAAATCCTGTTTGTGATTGCCGGGCAAACTCATCCAGAAATTTTGAAAAAAGAAGGCGAAAAATATCGAAATAGCTTAAAAAAGCTAGCGGTCGCTCTAGGCGTGGATAAAAACGTAAAATTTATAAATAAATATTTAGAGCTTCAGGAATTACTTACTTTGTATGAAAAATGTGATATCTATTTAACTCCTCATACAGATCCTCAGCAAATTACTTCGGGGACGCTTGCCTATGCTTTAGGAATGGGAAAGGCCTGCATTTCAACTGATTATCCTTATGCGAGAGAAATGTTGGCGAATAATAGAGGAATTATAGTTGACTTTAATAATTCTGAGCAGATTGCGGAAGCGGTATTGAAAATATTGAGAAATCCAATTCTTAAAGCCCAATTAGAGGAAGAAGCATATGTCCTTGGCCGAAAAATGAGGTGGCCTAGAGTAGCTGAAAGGTATTTAAATCTGTTTAGATATGTTTCTTCACAGAAAGAATAATGGGAAAAATAGGATTACAACACATAAATTTCCTGACTGATAACTTTAGCATTTGGCAGCATACAAACGGCAATGAAATAGATCGTGTTCATGGATATGCCTTAGATGATGGTGCTAGGGCGTTAATTGTTGCAATTCATTTGAAAGATTTTTATAAAGCCAAGATTTACTTGGACTTTTTAAAAAAAGCGGTGGGTGGTAAACAAATTATTAATTTTTATGATTCAGATAAAAAACCTTTATTTAAACCCTGGTCTGAGGACGCTTTAGCAGAAGCTTATTGGGCACTTTCGTTTTGCCTTTTTCATTCATTTGAGTCAGACCAAGCATCCAATATCATACAAAGTATTACTCCGTTGGTCAGAAAATTTAATAGTGTTCGAGGAAAGGCCTACGCTGTTCTGGGTGCTTCTATGGTTGATATTGAACTAACAGAGTATCTAATAGATTCACTAAAAAATAATTATAAACAAAATACTTCTAACGGCTGGAAATGGATAGAAACAAAACTGAGTTATGCTAACGCAATAATACCTTTAAGTTTTTTGTCAGCTGCCGGAACATTAAAACAAGCGGAACTTAGATCTATCGGTTTAGAGATGCTTAATTTCTTAAATTGTGAGTCAAAATCGGCTGGCTATCCTATTGTTGTCGGTAATAAAGGTTGGTATGAGAAAGGCGGAGAAAAAGCTATTTTTGATCAACAGCCGATTGATGCAGGATATCAGGTCATAGCCAATCTTAAAGCCTTTAATCTAACTAATGATAAATCTTACCTAGAAGAAGCTAAAGAATATTTTTTGTGGTTTTGGGGCAATAATATTATTAAAAAACCGTTAATTGATAAAAATAGAGAAAGTTGTAGAGACGGTTTATGTCAAAAGGGGATTGATAAAAACTGTGGAGCTGAGAGTACTATCTGTTACCTTTTAGCTCAAGAAGAAATTTGGCCTTATTTGACTGATTATGAGAAAGAATATATGACAATGTAGCACTATTATTGTCTACTACACTAGTTGCTAATGAATTAGCCCCAGTCTTATTACTGGAGTTAATTTTTTAATTCTGTTATTTTCAATTTAGCAGTAACAACGAAAGGGAGGAACAGGTTTTGAATAGAATACTGTCTTCTAGCGTAAGAGTAGCTGCTTTACCAAGACCAGTCTATCCACTCTGTTTGCGCTTTGTTCGGCTGTTCCTTGCTGGACGATGTTTTGATTACTATGATGGGGCGAAGAGAGCTAATTGCCACATCGGAGAAATGTTGTGCCAATTTGGGATGGTTAGATCCAAAGCAGCCCGATTGGCAATTTCCTGCTTCATGTTGGAAGGCAGGATTCGAATTCCCGCTAACCATGCGGTTACAGATGCCATCCCTTTATCTAAGGGAAGATGGAGTTTCTCTATTGATATCTATGTAGCTGGAAACAAACTACGTTCCATCTCGGTAATGTCGCAAGTAAGACCTGGAACCGATCCGATTAATCTTCTGTCAAGGAAGATTTTGCCCAAGCTGGTCTGGGTTCTATTGTTTGACCCACGCCTCTACTGAGCAAATCGGCGCGTTAATAGTCGCTACTGATTCACTTTGGCCATGCAGCACTTCGTCTGCATGGCCGCTGCTTAAGTATTGCAGCAAAGATTAAAATAAACTAAATTCTAAATAGAGCTCGTGCTGATACAAGGTGGGCCAATGGAGGGGCAGATGCTAATACCAGTCGCTCTCTTTCTGATCGTGCTACTTGTCTGTATTATCCATTTAGTATCTTCGAGAGTTCCGCATAGAGCTCTCACCAACAGTGTGTTCGAGTGGAAAGAACCGTTCGACAAATCTGTTGGATGGCTTATTCTGCAAGAGCTTACAGCTCTTCTTCACAAGAAGGTGGCAGTTTGCCTGGAAGCAGCAACTCTGATGGTGATTTGCATGGGCCTTTACCTGAGATTTCCCATATTGGGTAAGGGTGTGTTGCTGCAAGCCTGCGCATCTCTGCTACTCTACCTCGCCTTTCGTAGGCTAGGGGAATTGTGGCTTATACAACCGTTCTTATCGTGGTTGAAGTTCAGAAATGAACATGACCCGCCGAGAAAAACTGTGTTGCATAGGCTATGTTCGGCTGATCGGGCCAATGCCAAAAGACTGTTTCAAGTTATTAAGGTTTAGTCTTTGGTTTTGTCTATTGTTGGTCGCAAAGCATGCTTTGCGACCGCTCTTTTTTCTATTAGTGGATTATATTTTTTACCAATGATTTTTGTTGACAAAAGTCATTGAAAGATGTATAGCTAAGGTGAACGACAGTGGATTACCTCTGGTCCACTATGAAAGGTGGTGAGAACTGTGATGAAAGATTACGAGGTGCAAATACTCCATTTGCTCGGTCGTGGATCGCTGAAGCATTGGAGAGCATGGGCAGAAAAGAACGGGTTAGAGTATGAAGTGGAGAAACTTGATGAGCTTGTTACTCATAATGGCTTGTCATACCAGTTCAAACTCACTGTTAAGGGCATTCTAGAACTTGTTCCTGAAAAGGAAAAACAACTGCTTGATCAGTTGGATTCAAGATTCGCGTTTGTCCACTCCAACATAGGATTTGAGAGAGGGATTAGCAAGGAGGTAGTTGTCCATGTTTCGCCAAAAAGAGGGGAATGGTCGGGTAGACCTCGACGCAATAAGAACAGAAGGTTTGCTGCTCGTACTAGGTAACAGAGGAAATCACCGAGGCGCCGCTTGAAATCATCATCAGGTGGCGCCTTCTCGTTAAAGATATTTTTTGTCAAATTGTTTACAAATGTAGCAATTATTCACTGTTAGTAATATAATCCGGCTATGGGTATAAAAATATCAAAAAGAGCAATGATAGCGCCAGCTTCTCCAATCCGAAAGCTTAGCATTTATGCTGACGAAGCCAAGAAAAAGGGGATTAAAGTTTATCATCTCAATATCGGCCAACCTGATTTAAAAGCTCCTAAGGAAATTTGTTCTTCCTTAAGTAAATGTTCTAAAATTGATTATTTGCCTTACGAACAATCGCAAGGGACGAAAGAACTTCTATTGGCTTGGCGAGATTACCTTGAAACTGAAGGAATAAATGTCTTGCCGGAAAATATATTAATAACAAGCGGCGGAAGTGAAGGTTTGATTTTAGCCTCCGCCATTGTTTGCAATCCGGGAGAAGAAATACTAGCTTTTGAGCCTTTCTATGCCAATTACCTTGGTTTTGCTAATTTAGTTTCTGCTAAAATTTCTCCTTTAGAGCTTGATGCAAAAAACGACTACCACTTGCCAAGTGAAGAAAAAATTTTAGCTAAAATAAATCCTAAGACAAGAGCGATTCTTTTAAATAATCCAAATAATCCGACCGGCACTGTTTTTACAGAAAAAGAATTAAAGCTCATTCTTAAAATTGCTCAAAAGTTTAACCTGTTTATAATCAGCGACGAAGCGTATGGCGGTATCTGCTTTGATGGTTGCAAGTCTCGGAGCATTTTTACTCTAGCCTCAGAAAAAGATAAAGAACGGATCATTATTATTGATAGTTTATCTAAAAAATTCAATGTTTGCGGAGCAAGAATCGGCGCTATTATCTCGACAAATAAAGACGTTCTTTATGCTCTGAATTGTTTTGCGCAGCAACGCTTATCTGTATCAACACTTGACCAAAAGATTGTTTATTCGGCTTTAAAGAAGTCTAGAGAATACATCAAAAAAATTACAAAAGAGTATGAAATAAGGCGTAACGCCTTTCTTGGGGAGTTAGAGATAGGGCTTAAGGCTAAAATTCATTATCCCAATGGCGCTTTTTATACAATGATAAAGCTTCCGATTAAAGATGCAGAGGTATTTGCCAAGTGGCTTTTAACTGATTTTAGTTTGGGCGGTGAAACGGTAATGGTTGCGCCAGGCTCCGGATTTTATGCAACTAAAGGTAAAGGTAGAGATGAAATTAGGGTTGCTTTTGTGCTGAATAAAACAGACTTAAAAAGAGCAGCGAATATATTGATTAAAGGGATAGAAGAATATTTAAAGTTGATGTAAGGGAGCAAGGTGGAAACAGGAAAACGAGCAGTCGGCATAATTATTAAAGACGATAAAATTCTCCTGATGAATCGTTTTCGAAACGGTGAGGGTTGGACGCAAGGTTGGTATTTTGTATTTCCGGGCGGAGGAGTTGAAGAAGGCGAAACAATTGAAGAAGCAGTAATTAGGGAAATTAAAGAAGAGCTCTCGATCGATGCAAAAATCAATAAGCTACTGTTTGTTCGGCATAATCCTGCTCAAGTTCATGATTTCAAAGGACGGGATGAGTATTTTTATTTGATAACTGATTTTACAGGCAAAGTAGAATTGGGCGGTCCGGAAAAAGAAAAGATGCATGCAGGCAATCGGTTTCATCCGAAGTGGGTTTCTATCGAGGAAATGAAAAAGATGGAAAACCTTTATCCCATAGAAGCTAAAGAAAAGCTGATAGAGGTTTTGGATCAGAAGTAAAAATTAATGTTCTGTAATATAAAAAAGGCAGGCACAACTGTTCTTTTTTGTTGCTTTGTGAGCGATTTTTCTGTATTATGAGCGTGCAATTTGGACCGCAGAATATCGCGGTTTAAGTTAGTACAAAATACAATAAAAAGGTGGTGAACAAGGTGAAGTTACAGACTATAGGGCTGGTTTTAGCCGGGAGAAGAAATGCTGAAAGAAAATTTCCGCATCGGCTCTTGGCGAAACCTTTTTTCGCCCCATACGGTATTCAGGTGCTTGGAGGTATCATCTCCGAAGTCTCAAGCCAGTATGTACTAAAGGTGTGGGACGAGACTCTTCAGGGGCCTGTAACTACCAAGTTCCTCGAGCAACTTAACTACTGTTTTATTACCGGTCTTTCGACGTCTCTTTATGGGATGGAAAGGATTGGGAGACTAGCGAAATCGTTAGATAAGACAGTGATTCTTGGAGGGAAAGGTGTTACTGGCCTGTATTATGCTCAACCAGAGCAAAATTTGCCGAAACTGCTGGAGTGGTCAGATGGAGTATGTGTTGGCCAACTAACTACTACAGTTTGCGTAAATATACTTGCAGACTGCAGTTTAGGCAATGTCTCTCGGCTTTATAAGGCTGATCCTACTGAGCCAATGGAGTGGATAAAACCGCGACATGATTTGGCGCAGAGAGGGCACTGGTTTGACAGGATAACCTGTTCATCGCAGGGTTGTTCTGATGCGTGTTACTTTTGCATGGTCCACAGATGCCTACCAGGTGGTAAAAGGAGAATCTTCTACCCTAAACCGATTCCGATTCTTCGTCCCGAGATTGAGTCCTTCATGGTGCGGAGTTCGCTGGAGAGATTGCTGGCGGTATTATTTGGTTCACCATGGTTTTTTGATGTCTGTGATTCGTTCGGCGAAGATGAAGATCATACCTTTGGAGACGGCAGTGATCCCAATTCGGGGGTTTTGCCACTTTATCGCTGGAGTGGATTGAAATGGGGGACGGAAGGCAAGATTAAGACATTCAAGGGCAATGGTGACTGGCGCATGCTTACCGAGATGGCTGGTTCTGGTTGTAACGCCATTTACTATGGTCTGGAAGATATTCGGAATCGCATTACTGCTAAGCAGGCTTCACTAACCGATGTCGAAGAGATGAACAAAAGAGCTATGGACTTAGGTATGATAGCTATTGGTTCTCTGGTTCTGGATGGGAACAAAGATGTCACTGAAGATGACATCAACTGGACCATCGATTGGGCGGTCAATAGTGGCATTGAAATCCAGTTCTCAAACTGTGCCATCATAGATAGCAGCGATTGTCAGGCTCTTGCTGTTAGGACAGGCACATTGGTTGATACGAACCCTGAGTTTTCTGATGGTGCTTGGCCTCAGCTTTATCGCGAGCATGTTTCACCGCAGTTTCGCATTGAGGCTTTGGCTGAAGCATATGCTGAAGTTTACTCTATGAGACAAATCTACAGGCGGCTGCAAAAAAGAGGCTTTAGTCGCAATGCTTGCCTCACAGCTATAGGAGGTATCGGCGTTCATGCGAGCGCCAAACTGTGGGCGAAAACTCACGATTACAACTACTGGCTTGAGCACAGAATCAAGCCGCAAGAGATAGAATAGATATCTGTTTTACCGGGGACAGCTTTCACTGAAAGCTGTCCCCCTTCGCTTTTTTATGATTTGAACTATTTTAAACTTGGCATATAATAAAAATATGGTTACAGAAATCGAACAATCTGAACTCGACAAAAAAGTGAATGCTGTGATCGCGGCTAATGAAGGTTACACGGAAATCGAACTTTCCTTAGAGCAGCAGCAAAAATATTTAAGCCGATACTCTTTCTCTGCTCTGGTTTGCAGCGCAGTTTACTACTGGTATATGAAGGACAAAGTATTCTTTTGGATAAGTATTGTATCTTCACTTTTGTTTTTTCCAATACTCTTTATTCTCCCCCTCTTAGCGCGTCAGCGAGCTTGGAAAATGCATGAATGGCGTTCCTTTGGTCATTTTGAAAGCGTTCAAAAAAAGTGGGATCGTGCTTCTATATATGTCTTAGTTATTACAGTTTTTGTATTTTCCCTTACCGCATATTATGAAGTACGGTTTATGACTAATCTTCTGAATGATAGCGGAATCAATAATTTAAATGATGTCCAAAAAATGCAAGATGATCTAGAAAACACTTTGGGCAATTAGCGCTTTTTATTTTATTGTTCGAGACTTTAGTCGAGAACTATTGGTTTTTAAACTTCTCGGCAGCCTCGAAGAATAATAAAAGTCCATGTTAAGCAACTGGAACCAATCTTAGAATGTTTGATTTAGATTTTAAAAAAGTCTATTCTAAGAATTAGAATAAATAAAAAGAGAGGGACAATGGATAATTCGAATCAGAATCCAAGTACTACATCTAATACCAGCCCTGTTGAAGGACAACCTCAAAGTACTCCAGAGACACCGGCAGCTGAACCGTTATCAACGCAGAGCAGTGGAGTTGCCTCCACGCAAACGGCGCCTCCTCAAGAACCGCAGGTAGTGGAAGGCCAAGCTCTAACAGCAGGAGCGAGTGAACCAGCGAGTCCTATTGAGAATTCTATTCCTATACAGCAAACAGAGGCAATGGCACCTGAAGCGCAGGCGCCTGCAATATCAGCGGACCAGAAAGCTCCTGTTAATAATGCTGAAAATCCGCAGCCCGAGCAGCAACCGCAAACCCCGCCTCTGCAAGAAACCACAGCTTTTTCTCCTAGCCCTGACGCTCAGCAACAACCACAATCGGCAGGAAATAGTATGCTGCAAGGCAACATTCCAGCCAAGAATTCTAGCCTCAAAATGATCATCATAGCTTTGGCGGTGTTAATTTTAATTGTGGGCGGTTATTTTGCTTATCAATATTTTACTTCTAATTAAATTATTATCTGATCTTAATTTAGAGGGCATATGGGAAAGAAATTAAATCTAGTATTAGCCGTTAGGCTTCATGAACAACTTGCTGAATTGGTTGAAACTTATGGATTGGAGAATGTAAAAGAAATTCTATCCCAATTCAAAGAGCAAGAGGAGAAAAAAGAAGCTCCTAAAGTAGACAATGCTGAAGTATTGTCTAAAATGAGTGAGGAACAAGTCAAAAAGAGCAATCTTCCCCCAAACATCCGGAACATTGAAGGTTTTGAAGCGGTTGTTAACGATTTTGCTGCTAAGGGTAGAATTAAGCCGGAAGTATATCAGGGGCTAAAAGGTTTTATAGGAAACGCAAAATTGATTATGTCGGGGCAATATAAGAAAGTAGATGAAGCTTTTATTATAAATTTAACATCTAAATCTGATTCTATTCAGGCTCAAACTCCAGAAGAAGACTGGATAAAATACAATGGAGAAATAATTAGAAAACAACTAAAACGAAAACTCAGGCTTGTTGGCTATGACTTTATGGACTCAGAAGTTGAAGTTGGTAAAGCGTTTGATCCTAAACGACATAATGTTGTAGGTAAGGAGCCAGTAGCCGACTCGACTTTAGATAAAAGAGTCTTAAGGGTAATGAATGAGGGCCTGATTATCGGCAGGAAACTTCATATTAATGCCAATGTGATATTGGGTAATTATCAGACCAATAGTTATTAATATTAATTATTTGTAGTAGTTCTATTGCCAGCCATCGTATAATATATACGAGAGGATTTTTGGTAAATGAAAAGCCAAATAGACAAAAAAATAATTTTAGATGCCCAAAATGGAAGCATATATGCTTTTGAGAAAATAGTGCTTAAATATGAGAAGCCGATTTTGGCTTACATTTACCGTCTTGTTAGAAAAAGAGAAGATGCAGAGGATTTAACACAGGAAACGTTTTTAAAACTTTATAAAAATATTAAAAAGTATGATCATAATAACAAGTTTACGACATGGTTGTTTGCAATTGCTGCCAATACAACATGTGATTGGTTCCGTAAGCAAAGACGCAAGAAAGAGGTTCTAATACTAGATGACCCGAAAAGACTAAAGGAAGTCGAAAAGTTTTTACTCTCGAATGAAACGCAAGTTCATGTCAAATTCGATATAATGTCTGGTTTAAAAAAGATCAAGCCTGTTTATAGGTCGATTCTCTCCATGTTTTATTTTACAGGATTTAGTTATAAAGAAATCGCAGAAATTAAGAAAATGCCTATAAATAGTGTGAAAACCTACTTGTATCGTGCAAAACTTGCATTGAAGGAGCACTTAATATGAGGATAGAGTTAGTCCAAAATCTGCCGGCGGAAAAATTTCCTTCTGATCTCCATATAAACATAATGAAAAAAGTTGCCGCATTTAAGCTCGGCAAAAGTTTTATTTTTTACTCTGTTTCTTTGCTAACTAATTTTATTATTTTAGTTTGGTGCCTTAACTGTGTTTTTGTTGAGAGTGAGTTGCTCAAAGCATTGAGGATTACGGCGAAAGACTTCGAATTCAGTTTTTCATTTCTTTGGAAGATTATCATATTTATTAATAGCTATGTATCAGCTCTTGCGATTGTATCTTTAGTATTTTCAATTCTAATTATGTGCTATTTACTTTGTCTTATTGTCAAAACAAAGATAAAATTTAAAAACTATATATCCCATTTTGAAACAAACGCCTCATCCTCAGCGTATTAAATTATGACTGGTCATAATTTAATAATAAACAAGGAGGTATTGTGACAAAAAAGCAAAAGAAGAAAAAGCAAAAAAATAATTTTAAAGCAATAATCGTAATCGCATTTGTTCTGTCGGTCGCTGCCACAGCCCCAATACCAGCAGCTTATGCTTACGGCAACAACCAAGTTGTTATCACTGAAAGCTCGAAACACAAGAAGAGTGTTCAGGAAGTAAGGAAAAAGCACAAGAATGAAATTAAGACAACAAATTCTGAGTATAGAACGGCTGTAGAAACCGCAAGGGCAGAGTATAAACAAGATCTTCTGAACGCAAAGTCGAAAGGAGATAGGCTTGAGGCCAGGAAGAAATTTAGGAAGGCAATCCGTGAGGCCAGAGATAAAATGCTCAAAAGTAAGAGAGAGGGCCAGAAGGAATTGAAGCTAAGTATGGCCGGTCTAAAGTAAAATTGAATGGATAAAACTAAGACTAGCAATTAACCCTTTTTATTCTTCGAACGATGCAGTTTGGGAGTGAGAAGTTTATCGGATAGTTCTAGATTCTATTCTATTTCTCGAACAATAAAATAAAGAAAAACAACCTCCAGAAAAAGGGGTTGTTTTTTTATTCCACAGGCGAAGCTATTGGTCTTTTCGGCGATGGATGTATATAATTATAAACGTAATTACTAACGGAGAAGTGAAAAATGGATATTGCCACTATTCAAAAAAGAATTGACCTCTTAGAAAAGTACCAAGAGGAGGTGAGAAATGCCAAGGATATGCTGCAGGGCGAGCTTGAGAACTCAGACGAATACTTAAAGGTTGTTGACGAAGTTAAGGAAATCGTTCAGAAGAGAAAACAAATTAAAGATGAGATACTTGCGACCGGCCCGAATCAAAAGCTTTTGGCGGATATAAAATCAAATATGGAAGAAATATCGACCCTAAAAGAAATTTTGTCTGCTGAGCTTGTGCAAGTTTATACTGAAAACAAATCTGACGAATTTAATGATGCGAATGGAGAGCCTCGAAAGTTCAAATTATCTGTCAAACTACTTCCAAAAAAAGGATTCTTTCAAAACAGAGATTTTGATGGACGGTACGAGAAAGGTGAATAGGCGCTAATAGCTTGGTTGTTGAACAATCTGTTACGGGATAGTACTATTTAATTGATTAATAAATTGGAGGAAAAATGTCAAAGCTAGTCCTCGGAGTCGTTGGGATAATAATGATCTTTTTAGGGATTGCCGGTTTAATTACAAGCTGGGATTTCTTAAACGAGCCTGCATGGCTGGCTTGGATAGAGATTATAATTGGAGTTATTTCGGCATTTGTTGTCGTTCTTGATTCAAAGGAATAAAAAGAACTTAGAACTTAGAGTATTTACTGTAATTCCCTGGCCCCCTAAGGGGACTCTTTGGGTAAGAAGGGAATCTACTTAATTTAAGGAAATAAAATGATTAAGCGGTTGTCTTTATTGTTGGGTGCACTTACTACTATTTTAATACTTGTGATATTTGGAACATGGTTTTACACTTATTCAGAAGGCTGGAGAGTTGTTGACTCTCTTTACTTTACTGTTATGACCTTGACCACTGTGGGATATGGAGATTTCGTACCATCGCATGATGTCTCGAAAATCGTGACTGTTGTATATGGTATAATTAGCATACCGATAATGCTTTTTATTCTAGGGGTATTGGCTGAAAATTATTTTGAGCATAGGATGAAGGGATTAGAATCGCGGCTCAGAGATATCTTGTCTCAAGAAAAAGAAATTGAAGAAGAAATCGAAGAAACTGAAGAAAAAATGGAAAGTTCGAAAAAATCAGCAATATCTGAGTAATTAATACTGGAGGTTTGAATGGAAACACCAAAAAATATTGTTCGAGCTATTGCAGGTGAATCAATGGCGAGAAACAAGTACACATATTTTGCTTCACAGGCTAGAAAAGACGGCTATGAGCAAATTGCGGCAATTTTTGAAGAAACAGCAGACAATGAAAAAGAGCATGCAAAAAGACTGATGAAACTTCTCTCTGGCTCTACTGAGTCATCGCTAGAAAAGTATGATTTTCCAGTTGTTAAAACTACGGCAGAAAACCTGGCAGTAGCCGCAGCTGGAGAAAACTTTGAGCATACAAAAATGTATCCTGATTTCGCTAGTATTGCCAAAGAAGAAGGAAACGAGGAAGCAGCAAGAGTTTTTACTGAGATTAGTGAAGTCGAAGAAGAGCATGAAAAGCGATATTTAAGGTTGCAAGAAAACATAAAAAGTGGTATGGTTTTCAAGCGAGATGAAGAGGTTGAGTGGAAATGTAGGAACTGCGGCTATGTTCATAAAGGAACAGAAGCGCCCACAGAATGTCCAGCCTGTGCCCATCCCCAAGCATTTTTCGAACTTTTAGTTAGACCATATTAGTGTTCAATCTGTTAGCCAGAAATACTTCTGGCTAATGATGGGGCATAAAATAAAGAAAGGCGAGAAAAATCCTTATCCTGAGGGGGTAGACTGGATGAAACTCGAACTTGAAGGTAAGAATTACTCAGAAGTACGGAAGCCTGTCTTTTCTTGGCTTCACGACCAAGCGCCAAAAGCGCCAGAAAACCTGATTGCAGACATCACCTACTGCGTTGGTGAAGTGCTTGCAAATCTGTTTAAGCATGGTGGTGACAAAACAGCGTCGGTCGGTTTCTATTACGACTTAGGCTCCTTTGCATACGTAGCTGTTGTAAGTGCAAAGAGCCATGCCGAAAATAGAAGCCGAATCTCCAAGCTCCTATTCTATTGTCACAACCGCCGTAACAACTGTGATATGATGTTGACCCATGGCAGGGGGCTGGATATGGTGTCATGTATCGCAGACAAGGTTACTCTAAATGAGAAAGGAGACATGAAGCTGTATTTTGCTTGCATGCCTCCTGCTCAGAATCACCCCGCTCTGTTGTTGAGAGCGGGGTTCCTCTTTAATATTTGCTTTATTCCTACTCAAACGATAAAATAGACTACTGACCATTAAAACAAAATGACATGAAAAAACTTTTTTTAGACATTGAAACACTGCCAGCACCTGGCGAAAAAATGGAACTAATCAAGAGCTTTTGGGAAGATTCCAGAAAAAAGAACGGCTCAAAGCTAATTAAGGGTATGAACGATTTTGATATTTTTTTTAGAAACACTTCCTTCCAGGGTGAATTCGGGCGGATTTGTTGTATCGGTTATGCTGTGGATAACAATCAGACTGACTGTCTTGTTGGAGATGAAAAAGAGATGCTGGAAAAATTCTGGCAGCTTGCCAAAGATGCAGATTTATTTATCGGCCACAACGTGATGGATTTTGACCTTCGGTTTATATATAAAAGATCAGTTATTCTGAATGTTAGACCAACGAGAGATTTGTCTTTTGCCCGTTATAGAAACAATCCAATTTTCGACACGTTATGCGAATGGGAAAAATGGGGCAGCAAAGGATGTAGCTTGCATAAACTAAGCATAGCTCTCGGCATTGCTTCACCAAAAGAAGAGGGGATTGACGGCTCCAAAGTTTACGACTATTTCCTGGCGGGCAAGATAGATGAAATTGCTGAGTACTGCAAGCGTGATGTTGACGCGACGAGAAAAGTTTACAAACGTATGATTTTTGATAACTGAATACAGGTTACAAATTCGTGTTAGTTGCAGAGAAAATATTTAAAATGATCACGTCTTAAGATGCGATCATTTTAAATATAACATTACCTTTTTACAATTTTGCTTTTGAGTTGGCTGGAGTTTCTGTTGGGGGTGTATCTTTAGTTGGTATTGGGGTTGGAGCTTCGGCTTCTTTTTTATTTATCTGCTTATCCGCATCATCTGCAATCCTTCTTTGATCTTGCTTATCTGTAACATCTGCTATCCTTTTCTGAGCCTCTGGCTTTGGTTTGCCTGTTTGGAACAGTGCACCTTCGCCTTCATGAGGGTCAAACGGTTTGTCTTTTAGTATGGGCAAAGAGAAGTAAAAGGTGGTTCCATGATCGTCTTTGTCAACCGAACTTTTAAACCAAAGTTTACCTTTATGCAGCGCGATCAAGTTCTTTGAAATGAACATACCAAGCCCAGTGCCCTTGACTTCATCTTTTAAGACATCAACTTGTGTGAATTTCTCAAAGACGTGATCATACTTTTCTTTAGGAATACCCCGGCCGTTATCTTCTACAGAAACGATGATTCTGTCATCGTCGGCATGACAGTTTACCATGATTTTTCCGCCTGGCTCGGTATATTTTATTGCATTGCCGATCAGATTAATCATAACCTCAACAATCCTAGGCATATCAAGCCAAGTCTTAGGAAGCTTCGTGCTTGGCTTTTCGAATATCAGTTTATGGCCGACTTCTTTTGCCTTAATGGAAACTTCTGAAATAGCTTGATCAATTACGTCCTCAATTTGCACTTCGGAGTAAATTATATGTATTCGGTTTGACTCAATTCTTGAAACATTTAAAAGATCCTTAACTAATCCAGCCAGTCGTTGCGACGAAGCA
>Ga0172381_10002869_pt1 | contig 18626 bp, 19 predicted proteins | sample Leawel6488metaG_FD_119754 | JGI IMG/M metagenome (GOLD analysis project Ga0172381, IMG submission 119754) | Leachate microbial communities from a municipal landfill in Southern Ontario, Canada - Leachate well 64-88 metaG | ecosystem: Engineered > Solid waste > Landfill > Unclassified | place...
AAAGTTTTTGTCTAGCGCAACCCTGCCGAGCGCAGCGAAGCAGGAAAAGCACCTAAAGTTTTTGTCTAGCGCAACCCTGCCGAGCGCAGCGAAGCAGGAAAAGCACCTAAAGTTTTTGTCTAGTGGAATCCTTACGCGAGGGATAAAAACCTGTTTGTTTACAAAGTGCCCGGTATTTATAAATAAAAATAGGCAAATGGAATCCTAATTATCGCGGCATTTAAACTTAAAAGCAAATTAATCAACAAAGAAATCGGGAGGCTAAAAAGGCTTGCTAAACTCGGGCAAAGCAAGCCGGATATAACTAAAGTAAATCCACACAAAGTAATTACCGTAGCCAAAGGAACAATAAAAATATTGGCTAAAACTGTAATTGGAGCAACAATGTGAAAGTTAAAAGCAATGATCCCAAATGTACCAAACCAAGCAGACAACGAAACCAGAAAACCTTCAGCAGCAAATTTTACGATCTTAAGCTTACAATCCTGCAAATGAATTAAACACTTTAACTTAGGGTAAAGATAAACTATTGCCAAAACACTAATAAAAGATAATTGAAAACCTATATCAAAAAGCTGCCGGGGATTAATGGCCAAAATAAATAAAGCCGCGAGGCTCAGAGAATTGTATATATCCGGATCCCTTTTTAAAAGATATGCGGATAAAAAAATTACACCCATTACTGTCGCACGTACAACCGGATTACTTGAGCCGGTTATCAAACAGTAAATGAATAAACAAATTATAGTTAAAATAATCCGTATTTTATGGGGCAGGCGAAAAATTTTAAATAATAAGTTAACCATAAAAGCGACAATCCCGACATTAAAACCGCTAACTACCAAAATATGCACTGTCCCGGATCTGACCATATAATTATTTACCAACCAAGGAACATTACGCTTCTGGCCTAAAACCATAGCCGCAAGGATACCCCCGGATAAGCCATCAAAACTCCGGCTGATAATTTTTTCCAACCTCGCGCGCAAGTTAAAAGAAAACTTTATTAAATTTGATCCGCTATTGCCGGGAAGGCGGATAATCTGCCGGAAATCGCTTATCGACATTACCAAATAGATTCCTTGACGAGCAAGAAAATCTTTATAACTTCTCCCAATCATGCCAAAACTGTACGGCCTGGACAATCTGCCGATAAGCAGCAGATTATCTCCATAATTTAATTCGAAAGTATTGCCCGATTTGACCAGAATCTTTCCGCAGCAATGCCATTTCAACTGTTTAGCTTGAATTTCCCGCACACGAAAAATAAATTCAGTATGATCACTTTTAACTTCCATAACACTATCCACAAAACCGCTTAAACTATAAAGAGAATCATCCTGATAATAAACAAATTTACTGATGTGGCATCCGGGCAATAAATATGAATTCCTTAAACTCCCCACACCAACCAACAAGGTTAAAAATAATACTAAAACTGGAAATATATAATTATTTTCCTTAAATATGCCGGCGACAATAAAAACAACTGCCCCGACAAACATAATTACCCAGAAATTAATTAAAATTAATCTGCCTAAAATAATTCCCAGGCAATAAAATAGGATCAAAGCTGCTAATGGCTTTTTCATTCAATAAAAAATAAGGCCTTTATTTTCTGAAAATTCTTTTTGCCTACCCCTCGGACATCCATGAGCTCTTCTAAATTAGAAAATTTTTGAATAGAATTACGGTATTCTATAATCCGGGAGGCTAATTTTGCCGAAATACACTTTAATTCCGTTAGCTGCTCTAAATCTACCTTATTCAAGTCCACCTTGGCCAACTGGACCTGGGGATAAATTAATTTTTCGATTCGGTTGTTGATTTTGATCAGGTTACTCAACGCTAAACCGCAAAAAGCTAAAAACAAAAGGAATAAAATAACTTTTTTTTCTTCGCCGGTAAGATTAAACATTTTTTGCCTCCCCTTGTTTCAATAGACGCAAAAATACACAAAATCTAACTTAAAATGTCTCCCAGCTAATTAAGGAATAAGATTGGCCGCTTAGGTTGTAAACAGTAGTTTTATGATGTATACTTAAAATATGCCGAAGAAAATCCTGATTATTGACGACGACTATAATATCGCTAAAAAAAGTAAGGAAGAATTGCTTAAAGCAGGTTATACGGTAGTAGTCGCCTTTAACGCTAAAGAAGGAATAGAAAAACTTAAAGCGGAGAATCCGGACTGTATACTCCTTGACTTAGTCCTACCGGATGAAAGCGGATTCAAAGTTGCTCAAGACATAAGAATTCTTCCAGGATTCCTTAACATCCCCATCATTGCCACATCCCTAAAACATGAAGAAATTGACAAGCATATCGCTGCCAAAAGCGGAATTACCGTCTATGTCGAAAAACCCATCGATTACCAAAGACTACTTTTTGATATTAAAGATATCTTGAGTGGTTAGCACTAAACTACGATATTAACCAGCTTCTGCGGAATAATGATAAATTTCTTCGGGGATTTACCTTCTAGCCAGAGAGATACTCGATCATCTTTGAGCACTAATTCTTTAAGCTGATCATCAGATATACCACAGGAAACTTCGATTTTATTGCGCAGCTTACCGTTAACCTGAATTACCAGCTCAACACGCTTTTCAACTAACAGCTCAGGATTATATTTTGGCCAGCTAGCTTTAAAAATACTTTCTTTATTTCCTAAAATCTGCCAAAGCTCCTCAGAAAAATGCGGGACAATCGGACTAAGCATAATTACCAGGTTTAAAAACACTGCCTTATCTGCACCCAGCTGATAAATGGCATTAGTTAACTCCATAAGGCTGGCAATGGCGGTATTAAATTTAAATTCGGAAAAATCCACACTTACTTTTTTTATCGTTCGATGTAAAACCTTGATAATTTCCTGGTCAGCTTGATCTTTTAAATTTTCATGTATCCGCCAAACCCGGTTTAAAAATTTAAATGCACCTTCTAACCCGCGTTCGTCCCACTCCAGTTCTGTCTCCGGAGGAGCAGCAAATAAAATAAACAAGCGCAAAGCATCCGCACCATAATCTTTTATCATTGAATCCGGGTCAACAATATTACCTTTAGATTTCGACATAACCTCGCCATCTTTTAAAACCATACCCTGAGTAAGCAGTCTATCAAATGGCTCGGCAAAATCGATCATCTTTAAATCCTGGAAGAACTTAGTAAAAAATCTTGAGTATAATAAATGCAAAATGGCATGTTCAATACCACCGATATACTGATCAACCACCATCCAATATTTTGCCTCTTGCTTATCAAACGGCGCTTGATTAAATTCCGGAGAACAAAACCTTAAAAAATACCAGGAAGAGTCGAAGAAAGTTGCCATAGTATCAGTTTCCCTACGGGCATTTCCTTTACATTTAGGACATTTAACTTCCACAAATTCTTCGACTTTACCCAACGGGCTTCCGCCCTCTCCGGTAAAGGGGGCATCCGCGGGTAATTTTACAGGTAAATCCTGGTAAGCAACCGGAACAATTCCGCAAGCCGGACAATAGATTATCGGAATCGGTGTACCCCAATAACGCTGCCGAGAAATCAACCAATCACGCAAACGCCAATGTACTTGAATCTTCCCCATACCCTGAACTTCCATCCACTGCGCAATTTTTAATTTTGCTTCCTGGTTAGCTAAACCATTAAATTCTCCGGAATTTACCTGCTCCCCATCCCCCTCATATGCTTGCGATAAATCATTTGTTAAATTCACCGAGATTTTAGATTTAATAACAATACGCATCGGTAATTTATGTTCCCGCGCAAAAAGAAAATCACGCTGATCATGAGTAGGCACAGCCATAATCGCACCAGTGCCATATTCCATTAAAACATAATCTGCAATCCAAATCGGCACCTCTTCATTATTTACCGGGTTAACCGCAAAACTGCCGGTAAAAACTCCTTCCTTTTTAACATCCGATGCAGCGCGCACAACTTTACTCTGGACAGAGACTTTTTTAATAAATTCACAAGCCTCTTTTTCCTGAGGTTTTCCTTGAATTAATTCTTGAACTAACGGATGTTCCGGAGCCAAAACAATATAAGTTGCTCCGAAAATAGTATCTACCCGGGTAGTAAACACGGAAATTAATTTATCACTATCCTTAAGCCGAAAATAAATATCAACTCCGGAGCTTTTGCCAATCCAATTATTCTGCATGGACAAAACCCGCTGCGGCCAATGTTTCAGCTGTCCTAAGTCCTCTAACAGCCTTTCTTTGTAATCAGTAATCTTTAAATACCACTGATCCAAATTCTTCTGCTCAACTGCTGTATGGCATCGCCAGCACCCGCCGTCAATAACCTCTTCATTAGCCAATGTTGTTTGGCAACTAGGGCACCAATTGACTCCGGAAGCTTTCTTAAAAGCTAATCCCCGCTCAAACATCTTCAAAAATATCCACTGGTTCCATTTATAGTAATCATCATCGCAAGTGGCAAACTCGCGCTGCCAGTCGTAAGAAAAACCCATCTTTTTTAACTCTATTTCCATTTCGGCAATACATTTGTGCGTCCAAACGGCTGGCTTGGTTTTATTTTTTATTGCCGCATTCTCGGCTGGCTGGCCAAAAGCATCAAAACCCATAGGATGCATTACATTGTATCCTTCTAAGGTTTTAAAACGGCTGGCAACATCACCAATAGTATAATTACGCACATGGCCCATATGGATTTTACCCGACGGATAAGGAAACATTTCCAACAAATAGTATTTTTTGCGCGTTGGGTCTGTTTGCGCGCGGAAAGCGCAAGTATCCAGCCAATGTTTCTGCCACTTTTTTTCAATCTCTTTAAAATTATAATGCATTTTATTTACCCGATAACTTCCTGACTAAAACCAGATTATCTCTATCACTATCCGGCGTACTCTTAGGTGTCTCAAGTATCATTGGGATTTTCTTCAGCTTTAGATGGTTAATAATTCTTTTCATGCCGGCTAAACCAATATGCCCATGCCCAATATGATCATGCCGGTCATGATGGCAGCCCAGTTCTCCGGCAGCATCATTAAGATGAATTAACTTAATTAATTTTACTCCCACCATTTCTTCAATCTCATCAATCATCTTATCCAGCCCGGCCTTAATCGATAAATCATACCCGGCTAAATAAGCATGAGCGGTATCTAAACATAACCCTACGCGCGATTTTTCTTTAATCCCCTTTAGAATTTTATACTGATGGTAAAACCTATATCCCAGCCAAGAACCGCTGCCGGAAGTATTTTCTAATAATATACCGACCTTCGAATCTTTTGTCTTCTCTAGTATTTGATTAAGCGCTGCAATTAATCTCTTAATCCCGGCATCCTCAGAAGTTTCTTTATGGCTGCCCATGTGCGTAACAATATAGTCCGCTCCTAGTTTCTCTGCCTCCTGAATATCCTCGATATAAGCCTTAATTGAACTATGGTACAGCTGCGGATCAGGAGAAGCCAAATTAATTAAATACGATATGTGGATAAAAACCGGATTAATTTTAAATTTTTTACGCCTTAAAATAAATTCCTTAATATCTTCAGCGGCAAGCTGGCTGCCATTGCGCCAGGTTTGCGGAGAACGACTGAATATCTGCATTGTATTGCAGCCTAAATTATGGGCAACATCTAATGATTGATAAAGCTTACCTGCCCCTGAAACATGCACGCCTAGAATCATAATAATTAAATTATACTCCTGACGGAAATAAGCGTCAATATCTTATAAAACAAAGGACGGAAATTATCCGTCCTTTGTCGAAAAAAGTTTAAACTTAGCACTCCGTTCGCTGCTCGGCTTGTTAATTAGCCTTATATTGCATCCAGCTAATTACACCACGAATCTTGTGGTGCGCATCCGTTTGACGCTCATACTTGTTCGCTAAAGCTCGCAAGTATTTCGCCGGATAAAAGCTTTTGCGCTCACTTGAGTGCCACCAATTTTTTACTTGTCGAAATATTAACTTGGCACTCCGTTCGCTGCTCGGCTTGTCGCCTCGCTGCGCTCACTTGAGTGCCACCAATTTTTTACTTGTCGTAAAAAATTGGTGGAGCTGAGGAGGATCGAACTCCTGACCCCTTGCATGCCATGCAAGTGCTCTCCCAGCTGAGCTACAGCCCCAAAAAATTTAACTGTTGACCTTTACTTTTTTTAAATATAAAATACTTAATGTCTCTAGATTCTAGAATTACGCTTAAATAATAATAACATAATTTCTAATCGGGTCAACTTAAAAATCTTTGCCGGGATGGCGAAATGGCATACGCGACAGCCTCAAAAGCTGTTGAGCGCAAGTTCATGTGGGTTCAACTCCCTCTCCCGGTATAAATAATGGAGGCCAATCTATTCAATAGATTGGCCTCCATTTTAATTAATGAAGAGTTAAATTAAGTACTGTTCCGGTAATCAAAGCAACGGCAAGCATAATTAAACATGCCTTGATTAAATCCTTTATCCCCAACTCCTTAAAAAATACAATAAATGTTGCCACACAGGGAAAAGATATTGCAAGAAGTACCGCGGTAATGAACAACTGCTTGGCAGTTAGAGCCAAAGGCATAAGCATGCCTACTGCCACATCCTTCCTAAACAACCCCATCACTAATGCAACCACAGATTCTTTTGGTAAACCAAATAACCCCTTAACTATAGGAGCAGAAATACCGGTAAGTATATCAAACAGCCTAAAATACAAAAGAATATTAATAATCAATACGCCGAGCAAAACTAGCGGCGCAGCCTCAATTAAAAATCCCTTAATCCGCAAAAATAGTTTTTTCCATAATATCATTAACGAAGGAAAACGGTACGGAGGGATTTCGATTAAAAGCTCGGGGCTATACCCTTTTGCCATACGGTTCAGAATTACTCCCAAAATAAGCCAAATCGCCAAAAGTACTAGATAGACTCCAGAAACATAATACCCGGAAATTTTTCCTAACAAACCAAAAATCATCGCCTGCAACGCAACACATGGCACTCCGATAGAAATTAAAGTCGAGGCAATAAAACGTTCCCGCCGGGATTCAAGATTACGAGTAGCTAAAATCCCGGGGACATTGCAGCCTAAACCCAAAAGCACCGGAATAATCGCAAAACCGTGCAAGCCCAGATTATGCAAAAGGTTATCTAAAAGCATCGCTAGCCTCGGTAAAATTCCGATATCCTCAAGCAGCCCCAAAACAAAATAGAATGAAATAATATAGGGAAGAACCATAGCAAATTCAATATAAGGAGCAGTCGTTAACAGCCCCAAAGACTGCTTGAAATCAATCTTTCCGTTAATTAAATCCCCGATTAACAAATGGTGGATAAAGCTTTCCTCTCCCAAAAAAGAACTAAGCTTAATTAAAAAGGGTTGGTAGAAATTAAAAAATATCGGGTCGGCAATCCTACTGATTAAATTTTCACCGATAAAACGTACAATCTCAAAAGAAGCCAACATCACGCCAATGGCAATCACTGACCCGCTAAACGGCTTCACCGAAGCATCTTCTAAAGTCTCCCGTAAGGTGTGATGGCGATGTGCAAGCTTCTGTACTTGTTCAATAATGTTTCCAATCTCCTGCCAACGCTGGCGATGCAAAAATTTCTGCCGAACTACCGGCTTTATTTCACTAATCCTTTCTAAAAGCAGCTTTATCCCCAAACCGGTAATTGCGCAAGTAGGGACAACCGGTACTTGCAGAATTTTTTCAAGCAAGCCGACATCAAGAGATACCCCTTGGTGCTTGGCCTCATCGCACATATTCAAAGCCACAATTAACGGCAAACCTTCTTCAATCAACTGCAAAGTCAAATAAAGATTCCGCTCCAGATTTGTAGAATCGACAATATTAACAACCACACATTCTTCTTTAGGGCATTCTTTTAACAAAACCACCGCTGCTTCTTCGGATTTAGAGCTTGCTTCAAGTGAATATGTACCCGGCAGATCTACTACCTCAATCTCTTTGCCTCCCAGCTTTAAAAATCCACGCGTAATCTCAACAGTTGTGCCGGCATAGTTAGAAGAAATAACCTGCACTCCGGTTAACCTGGAAAAAACTACGCTTTTACCAACATTAGGATTGCCTATTAAAAATATTTTTTTAATCATTGAATTTCGACGGTAATTTTACTGGCAACACTGTGTCCCAGGACCAAAACGCTCCTGCCCACTTTTATAGCAACCGGACCTTTTAAACCAATATGGCTGATTTTAGTAATCTCTCTGCCTTTATAAATTCCCATACCCATAAACTTATTCTGCAAAGCTGCTTCGGCAGAAATATCGCAAATAAAACCTTTTTGTTTTCCCCGCATCTGATTTAAACTTATTTTTCTCATTTGATATTAATATACAAAGCTATTAACCGGTGTATGCGCCGGGCAATTTCCCGATACCCGCGCGCATTAGGATGAAAAAAATCACTTTTCATTACGGGGTTAGTAATAATTTTACTTAAAACAACCGGGATAAAAATTGCCTTCTTCTCATCTGCCAGCTTCTTAAAAACTGACCGGTACTCTTGAAAAAACATTCCGGCGCTGATATCAACTAAAGCGGCCATCGACCCTCTAGCCTGAATACGGTCAATAATTTTACTTAAATTCTCAACTGTCTGTTCTTTAGTAATTTTTTTAAGAAAATCATTACCACAGAACTCCACAATAACCAGGCGCGGGTTTTTCGCTAAAACATCATTTTCCAAACGTTCTAAAGCAGCAAAAGTCGTATCTCCATCAACACCTGCGTTTATTACCGGCAAATCTACTAACTTAGCCAAGGCTGCCGGATAATCTTCCCCAGAATTAGCCCCATACCCAAAAGTAAGGCTATCGCCAAAACAAATAATATTTGCCCCCGGGGCATTAATATTCCTAACTTCAGGCTTGGCACAACCAGAGAGAATAACGGCTAAAGCTACTAATACCAAACTCAAATTATTTCTTCTCATATTTTAACCTTAATTGTCCGCAAGCAGCATCAATATCCTGCCCACGCTCTCTTCTTAATGTAACATTAATACCGGCATTAAATAAACTTTCCTTGAAAAGATCCACCTCCTGTGCCCGGGGCGGCATGATTTTTAATTCCGGGATCGGATTAGCCGGAATCAAATTAACTTTAGCTAATCTTAAATCTTTTAAAAGTGTAATTAATTTCTCGACACTGGCTAAATCAGAATTGATCCCCTTAATTAAAATATATTCAAAAGTTATCTGACGATTAGTTTTAACAATATATTCATGGCAGCATTTAATCAATGACTCTAAGGGGTATTTTTTATTTACCGGCATCAGCCGGCTACGGATTAAATCATCCGCTCCATGCAATGATATCGAAAGCTCAATTTGCAAATCCTCAAGGGCTAATTTCTCAATTGCCGGAATAACCCCACAAGTTGAGATAGTAATCCTTCTGGCTCCGATATTAAAAGCACCCGGAGAATTAATTATCCGAATTGCCCCCAAAACATTTTCATAATTATCCAACGGCTCGCCTGTACCCATAAATACAATATGCGTAAGCGGGTTGGATTTTCCGGCATTATTTTTTAAATATAGAACCTCATCAAGGATTTCTCCTTTGGTCAAATTACGCTTAAAACCTTTTAAGCCGCTGGCGCAAAACTGACAGGAATATTTACAGCCTACCTGAGATGATATGCACCCGGTAGAGCGGTTAGCCGCAGGAATATTCACTGCCTCAACAGAATTTTTGTCATTCAATTCAAAAAGAAACTTCTTCGTGCCATCAACAGACTCCTGTAAATCAATAAGCCCTAAACCCAAAATGTAAAATTTATCGGCTAAAGATTTTCTTAAAAGCCCAGGCAGATTGCTCATACTGCTAAATTCATGGGCCCCTTTACTATAAACCCAATTAAATATCTCTTGAGCATAATATTTCTGGCTGCCTAAAGAAAGAAGTTGGCTTTGGAGTTCTTTTAAATCTAATTCTTTAATATCTTGCATGGAAAGCTACTTTCTTAACTGTTCTTTATCAATCTTACCGGTGCGGTTCTTAGGAAGAGCTTTGCAAAACTCAAAATAATGCGGAATCTTAAAATGCGCTAAATGTTGGCGCAAGAAAAAACGTAAATCTTCTTCAGAGATACTTTTTCCTTCCCGGATAACCAAAAAAGCCTTGGGAACTTCCCCCCTTAGCTTATCAATAACTCCAATTACAGCTGCCTCGGCAATATCCGGATGTCTATACAAAGCGGCTTCCACTTCCGGCTCAAAAACTATCTCTCCGCCAACCTTGAGCATTTCTTTTTTTCTGCCGACAATATAAAGAAGCCCCTGATCATCAAATTTTCCCAAATCTCCGCTATGAAACCAACCGTGACGGATAGTTTCTTGAGTCAACTCCTCATCTTTAAAATATCCATCGCAAACCACCCAGCTTTTTACTACCACTTCTCCGGTAGAACCGCTAGGAAGCTCTTGGTCATCATCTGAGAATATCTTAACCTCAATCCAGGGAGCAGGACGGCCGACACTTTCGATATTTTTTGAGCCCATCGGCAAAACTACGGTTGGGGCATTAGTCTCGGTCAAACCCCAACCATTTAAAAGGCTGGCCTTTGGACAAAACTGATTAAACCTGCGCAAGGCATCCGGCGAGCTCGAAGCACCAAAAGTAACAATCCAGCGCAAAGTAGATAAATCAAAGGTCTCAAATTCTTTCAATTGTAATAATGCATAATACATCGAAGGAACAATCCAAAAAAAGTTAACTTTATAGTTCTGAATATTCCTTAAGAAATCTAATGGCATAAAACGCTCCATTAATACCATAGTCAGGCCAAAAGTAATCGTATTCTGAATATAAATTAATCCGCCTAAATGCGAGAATGGCAAAGCGCAAAGCGTGGTATCTTTTTCGCTTAAATCCGAATTTACAAAAAATGCCATTGACTTCGGCGGGGCATCAAGCTGAGCGTAATTAATTAAAACACCCTTAGGCTTACCCGTAGTGCCGGAGGTATAAAAAATTATAGCGCAATCATTTTCTTTTATCTCGATTTTAGGGCTCTGAGCCGATCCAGCTGTTAAAAGACCTTCAAAGTTTAAGCACCCCTCCTCATTTGACTGGCAACAAATAACATTTTCTAAAAGCGGCAATCTTGTTTTTAGGTTTACTACGGAAATATTAGCTTTATGTTTAGTAATTAAAAGTTTTGCTTCTGAATGCCCTAAACAAGAAACAATCTCATCTTCAGTAAGCATAAAATCTAAGGGCACACTGCATGCGCCGATAGACCAGATAGCTAAATAACTAAAAATATATTCCGGCCAGCTAGGAAGATAAATTGCAACTTTATCTTTCGGCTTCACTCCCAACTTAAGCAAACTCTGGCTAAGCAAGAACACTTTATCTTTTAGTTGTAAAAAAGATAACTGTTCCTGGCGAAAAATAACCGCGGTTTTACCGCCGTAAAGCTTTGCGCATTTTTCTAAAACATTGACTACATTCATTTAAAATCCATACCAGTAATTAACCAACGGCTTACCTTCACTAGACTGATCCAAAACTACATTCTTAATCCGAACATATTCTAAGAATCCTTCACGCCCAAGCTCTTTTCCAAATCCGCTCTGTTTAAAACCTCCATAAGGAAGCTGATCATAGAACATACCATAAGTGTTAATCCAAACAGTTCCGGCATTTAACTTCCTGGCTAACTCTTGCGCCAAAAATAAATCTTTGCTCCAAATACAGGCAGCCAGGCCAAAATCTACGCTATTGGCTAAAAACGCAGCTTCATCACTCCCGGAAAATTTATGAATTAAAACTACCGGGCCAAAAATCTCTTCTTTAAAGATATGCGAATGCACGCCCACGTCAATCAAAACTGTCGGCTCAAAGAAATAACCGTTTTTCAACTCGGCATTTTCCGGAATCCTGCCTCCGCAGAGTACTTTAGCGCCTTCAGCCCTTGCCTTATCAATATAAGCGATAACTTTTTTACGCTGCGCATCGCTAATTAATGGGCCCATCTGGGTTTGAGGGTCATCGGCTAAGCCCAATTTTATGCGCTTAGCCTTTTCCACAAAACTAACCAGAAAATCATCATAGATGCCTTCCTGCACAAAGATTCGCGACATTGCCGTACACATCTGCCCTTGATTTAAGAAAATAGATGTCAGGGAACTATTCACCGCGACATTTAAATCCACATCATTAAATACTAAACTGGCAGATTTACCTCCCAATTCCATAATCGATTTTTTTACATTCTTGGAGGAATATTGTAAAATTTGTTTACCGGTTTCATTGCTGCCGGTAAATGAAATCATATCCACCCGTTTATCTGAACACAATACCTCTCCAACCGCTGCTCCACTGCCATTAATAATGTTAACCACACCAGCAGGCAAACCAGCATTATGGATAATTCTCGCTAAGGCCAAGACCGTTAAAGGAGTAAGGCTGGATGGCTTTAAAATCACCGTATTGCCGGCAGCTAATGCTGAGGCTAACTTCCAACAGGCAATTAAAAACGGATAATTCCAGGGGACAATTAATACTACCACGCCCACCGGTTCATGGATTAACTCAGCTTTCACTCCCTGTAAAACCCTAAGCTCCCCGGTTCCCAAATAATCAATAAAATTATTGGCCAGGAATTCAAAAGTCCTGGCACTGGAAGGAATATCCATAAAAGTAGTTTCTTTAATCGGCTTGCCTGTATTTTGCATCTCTAACTGTGCTAATTCTCCGGCATTATCTAAAATGCCTTGAGCAATCCTTAAAATAAATTCTTTGCGCTCAAACAAAGAAAACTGCGTCCAGGAACCATTGTCCAAAGCATTTCTTGCGCTGGTTATGGCAAACTCCACTTCTTTCGCTTCAGCTAAACTTACCTGGGTAATGACTCTTCCCGTTGAAGGATTAATAATATTCTGCTTTTCCGAAGTTTCAATAAACTGGCCGTTTATATAAAGCGGGTATTTCAAATTCATACTTTCTCCTTCATTGATTTTAGTGCTCAATTTTTACCTCTTTAAATAGTGTAAACAAACGGTTAAACGGAACGTACCATTTAGAAAGCTGGCCTAATTGGCCGCTTAATTTCATTTTTCCCTGAGTCACTGCCACAAAAGAATCCAGCTTACCTAAAAACACCTGCTCCCATACTGCGCTAGATGCAGAAATAACAAAAGGGGCCTCCCCATCAGTATCTAATTTTATAATTTTACCTTTTTCAAAATTAAATTTAAAAACACTATTACTGTTATCAAGCTTAATCGCTAATTTCACAGTTAAATCAAGTTCTCTGCCTTTTGCAGCAATAAATTCATCTTTGTTAACTAAATCAACGATGGCCATAATGTGTTCCCGGCTAAACATAGCGTAAGTAGCTTCATTCCGTTTTAAATCATTTTTTAAAGCAGCATCTAAATCATCTAAGATATCTTTATCAAACAGGCGGGCAAGGGCAGCACTTTTAATTGCCTCTTCCAACGCCTCAGTAACACTTAAAGCATCTTGAAATTTATCGGCTATTGCCACTGTCCCGTGATTCTTCAAAACGACTAAATTATTAGTTTTTAATCCGGCAAGCACTGGAGCAGAATCCGTAACCGTAGGAGTTTCCTGAGGAATTACCGGAATATCCCCGAGATAAAACTTAGTCTCAAAACTCATGGCTTTAAGTTTTTTAGCAACTGCGAAATACCCGTTAATTAAAGGCGGATGGCAATGCACAACAACCTTAGCCTGAAAATTTTTATAGACTAAACTGTGGAGAGGTAATTCTGAACTGGGTTTCAACTGGCCTTCAGATTCCCCGTCATTTAAATTAACCCGGACAATGTCGCTTTCTTTTAATTGGCCCAAAAAGGTCCCGGTGCCGGTAATCAGTATATTATCATTATCAATCCGCGCGCTTAGATTACCTGATTTAGCCACAGCCAATCCGGAGTTATAAAGCCTCCTGCCGACCTCGATAATTTCCAGCTTTAAATCTTGTTCTAACATTTAAACTCCCAAATAGATATGCTGAGTAATTAATTCATTCGGCGTTACATCAAAAGCCGGGTAATAAGCCCTGACCGCTTTAGGCGCAAGATACAGCCCCCGATAAATCTTTAACTCATTGTCCGGACGAATTTCAATTTTAATTTCTTTGCCGGTTTTTAGCCTTGAAGCAGGAGGACAAATTACATAAAAAGGAATTTTAAAATACTTAGCAACTACGGCAATCTGATAAGTACCGATTTTATTAGCAATGTCGCCATTTAAAGTTAAATGGTCTGCGCCGACAATAACCTTACTCACTTTGCCTAACGATAATAAATATGCCACCATATTATCAGTAATAATTGTCACATCAAAACCCGCGCGCATAATCTCCCAGGCCGTAAGCCGGGAACCCTGCAGGTACGGCCGGGTCTCAGTAACATAAAAACTTATTCGCTTACCCTGCTCTTGGGCAAACTGAGCAATGAGAGGCATTAAACCGCTGATATTACAATGAGTAAGAATCACGTCTCCGTTTTTAAGCAGCTTAGCTGTCTCTTGCGCTTGTATTATACGTTTAGCTTTAAGCATTTCCAGAAAACCTAAAATACTTTTCTCTAACGGTGCCCCGTCCTTCTCCCACCCCAAAACCATATCTGTTAAAAATTTAAAAGATAGTGTCGGACGCGTAGCATTAATCGCTTTGGCTACTTTAGCTAAATTTTTATTTTGCCTCTTGCTTAAAAGAAATGCATACATTACCAGGAGCACCTGGCCAACAGCACGAGTTTTCATCTGCTTAATTGCCTTGCCGGCTTCTAAATAATTCTTTGCCTTGATATAAACTAACTTCTGAGGCAATTGAGTTTCATCCAAGATATGGATAGTATTACCTTTAAGTTGAATCGGCCAGAATAATGGAGAGAATTTCATAATTTTTATATTTTGCTAACCAGCTTGGGTGTTTTCACAGTGCATTCTAGCACAAGAAGATACCCAAGACAGGACCCGCAAGATTAATTTATTTGCCTTCTAATTTTTTAACTAATTCTAATGCGATCTTAATCAAATTGCTTTCTGCCAAGTAATATAACGGATTCATAAAACCCATCTCACCGGTAATGACATTATCGCTTACTGCTAAAATTGAGCCGGCCTTAATATTATATGTCTGGCAAATGGTCAGAAGCGTAGATGAAACCATATCTACTGCCCTTGCTCCCTCTTTACGTTTAGCTTCAACAATTTCGCGCGTCTCGCGTAAAAGCGCATCCGTAGTCCAGGCTTTCCCGCGGTGGACATTTAAGCCCATGCCACGAGCAATTTCAAAAAGATAATCAGAGATACTTTTATCACTTACTGTTTTGAAATCTTTATCCACATAATAAGGAGTTACTCCGTCTCCGCGGATAACCTCATCGACCACAAATAAATCCCCGACTTTAATATTTTCATCGAGTGAACCGGCTGTGCCAATGCGGATAATATTTTCTATACCGGCATTGCACATTACTTCGGTAGTAATGGACGTGTCGGTTGAAAATCTTCCACCGTTAATTCCGGTGATTTTTATGCCTTCATATGTCCCAGTATACATCGTATATTCCATAAACGAAAAATTACGTACGGGATTTTCTATTTTTTTCATTAAAACATCTAAACGGTCGCGCGGGCCGGGCACAATCGCATATTTAGCCACATCCTGCTTCCTAAGCTGCACCATAGCCGTTAAATCTTTTCCAGTCAAATGAACTTCTTTTTGCATCTGCATCTTTTAGTTCCTCCATTTTGAATTAAGCGCGGTACATAACCACATTTGCTTTTTCTAAAGTAATCAATCCTTCCTTAACCATGGCATCAAGCTGCGGAATAAACTGATTAATCTTATCTGCACTATCAACGATCTCGATGATAATCGGCAGATCTTCCGAAAGCCTTAATAAATTAGCCGTATGCATGTGGCTTTTGCAGCCGAATCCCATAAATCCCTTAATTGCCGTTGCCCCGGCCATCTTGCTTTTCTTAGCTAGAAGTACAATTTCCTCATAAAGCGGCTTACCGTTCCATTTATCCGCTTCCCCGATAAAAATCCTTAAAAGCTTTCCATCCGCGGGTATCTTCATATTCTCTCTCCTAATAAACCGCCAACTCTAAATAATATAAAACCTAGAATTATACTGACAAAGATATTAGTAAAAGCACGCAGGGCTTGGCCATTTTTCAGCAAACTATCCGACTCAAAGATTAAAGTCGAGAATGTCGTAAATGCCCCGCAAAAACCAATCATTAATAACAAACGCGCATCAGGATTGAGAATAAATTTCTTATCCGATAAAGAAGCTAAAACACCCAGAATAAAACAGCCGCTAATATTTACAATTAAAGTACCATAAGGAAAACCTGTTCCGGCAAACCTATAAACAACTCCGGCTAAAACATACCTAGCCGCTGTCCCCGCTGCTCCACCAATAATCAAGTTTAATAATTTTATCATAAACTTAAGCTATGAATCTGAGGATTTTCTCGCTCGAGGTCGATTTATTCACGCCAATGGTCTTTCGAATTTTGCGGGTGGCTTGGGTGTTTTCGAAGCGCGTCAGCGCTAGAAAATACCCAAGACAGGACCCGCAAAATCACTAAGAAGCTAACATCTTATTTAAATTACCACCCAAGATATTTTCTTTATCACCTTCAGAAATATCTAAATCTTTGACGGCTTGAATTCCACCGGCAAAATCCTTCTTTGCCGGCCAATCAGAGCCCCACAAAATATGTTTCGGCCCCATTAAATCCAAACTTAAAAGAAAGTTAGCCTGCGTCGTGTCTCCGCTGGTATCCACATAAATATTTTTAAAATAATCCGACGGCAAACCTTGGAGATCCTTAACAAAATTCATACCCCGCAACATTTGATAAGTTGAATCAAAACGCTGCTTAAGATAACAGATTGCCCCACCGAAATGAGCAAAAATAAATTTAACCTTAGGATATTGGCGAAAAATATCCGACATCAAAAGCTTACCGGCTGAAATTGTTGTATCAAAAACATATTCAATTACCGGAGTCAAAAGCGGATCTTTGACCCGCTCAAAACCTATTGGGTTAACAATCTGCGGATGCACAAATATCGGTATCCCTTCAGCTTCTGCCTCTTTATAAATAGGCCAAAACATCCTATCATCCAAATAGATACTATTATAACTTGAAGCAAGCGAAATTGCTTTAAATCCTAATTCATTAGTTGCCCGCTTAAGCTCTTCGAGCATATCAATAGAATTATCAACCGGCAAAACTGCCGCACCGATAAATCTCTGCGGGTAAGCTTTTAAAATTTTAGCAACATTGTCATTATAAATATGTGCTACCTGACTGATGCTGCCTAGTTTTAAATGCGCGTCCGTTGTTGGATAACTTAAAACCGCTTTATCAATACCCAGCTCATCCATAATTTTGAGCTGGCCCTCAATATCCGCCCAGCCTTTATGGAAAAAATGAGCATTGGAAATTATTTCAAGCGGCAGCCAATGGCTATGTGCATCAATTAGCATTAATGCTCCGTATTCTTTAAAATACGCTCAATCATTTCCCGCTCATAAAGAGACTTAATCTCTTCCAGGCCCTTGCGCCCTAATTCCTTAGCAATAATCTTCTCAACCGCATTAAGTTTAATTTCTGAAAAAATAAAATCGGGATTTATCTTTTTCCCCTGATTCCTAAACTCTGAACAAGATTTTTCTTTATTTTCAATGTAACTTTCAAAATCATTAATATGCCTTTGCAAAACCTCTTTTTCATGAGGAAGATAAAGGCCTAAAAGCTCTTTTTCCATTTCCGCTAAAATATCCTTATCAATATCCACTTGAGTAAACTTTCGCTCATACTTGTCAAAAACTTCTTTAGCGATTTTATAGAGCCAGATACAATAACGTTTCTTTAGGTTTTTAACATCCTGATTATTCATCTTATTTTTCCCTCCATCTAAACCGGCTATTTCTTCACCAATTCCACTGTGTCAAAGTAAAGCGTGCCGCCTGAAACAGGAAGCGGTTCGAATTGAAAAGTCCTGATTGGAAAATCAATCTTCCCATTTTTATCGGCGCCATTTGGCTGCCAATCATCACGGACTATAAATTTATCAAACTCACAAACCACTTTTTTCCAACCCTTAAAATCATCGACTGTGATAAAACGCCAAAGTTCTCCGCCATTATCTTTAATATCAAAAGCGATCTTGGCCTTAGAATCCGTGCCGTAGACATAAAACGATATGGCATTATATCCTTCCCATTTTATATTAGCTGGGTTAATCCCCCAATTAGCATTCTTGGCATCAAGCCCATAACCGCGGGACACATATATGTATCCTCCCTGCGCAGCATCATAGACAACTTTTAATGCCTTATTCCCGCTATTCTTGATATCGCCTGCTTCGGTTACTGTAACAGAAGACCCATTCCCTGCGCCAAAATCAACTGTCCCTTCCGGGCCCCCTGAAACTACGATCTCAAAATCTTCAAGCAATAGATCATCGCCTGCTGCTAAACAGGCACCGACTAGCAACAAAACTAACGCCATTGTCAAAAAAACCAATTTCTTCATTTGTCTCTCCTTTATTAATGTTTTATTCTTGCCGCATTTATCTGCTGCTACTTTCCCGGATGATGCTGTTTAAACGGTATCAC
>Ga0172381_10002871_pt1 | contig 18613 bp, 14 predicted proteins | sample Leawel6488metaG_FD_119754 | JGI IMG/M metagenome (GOLD analysis project Ga0172381, IMG submission 119754) | Leachate microbial communities from a municipal landfill in Southern Ontario, Canada - Leachate well 64-88 metaG | ecosystem: Engineered > Solid waste > Landfill > Unclassified | place...
AGCAAGTAGCGCCGCCACACGATGGCTCGTAAGATCAGAAACACGACTACTACACCCATAAAGATGGCAAGTGCTGTAAGTATTAGTTGCCAATTGGCAACGATGAATTCGAGATAGGCTGAGGGGTCCATACCGGCGCTCCTTTCTTGTCATGTATAAATGTATAATAACTAGCCGATTCCTTTGTGAAGGTGCGCTGCGATACCACGTTCAAGTTGGGTGCATTCATCTCAGAAATCGTCCATTCGCCCGTCGCAGAGTCTACCTTGATAACATAGGCAACGTGTCCCCATGTGCCCTCGTCTGTTTGAAAAACCGCACCAGTGGCAGGAGTGCGATTAACGATGTAATCCTCCTTACGTGCGGAATCGTCCCAGGTATTGGCGTTACCCCAGTATTTGCCAATTGGATTTCCTGCCCATACCCGCATTGCGTATGCCCAGTAGGTGCAGTTACCCCATTCGTAGGTATTTCCAGCTACCATTTCGCCCATATAAAAACCTTTTGATTCGGCAGCTTTAGCGTTTGGCGAGCTAGCTAAAAAACTAAGCGCACTCGTGCCCATTGAGGCTACGACAAGCACCGGAAGTGACAGGATGACCGTCAGTGCAACCAACACCACAGCAACCATCTTCTTAACGCTGTAGGTGGTGATACCGATACCGAGCGCAACGGGGCTCACGAATATAGTTCCGCCGGGTTAGTGGTGATGAGCGGGTGTTCTTTTTCCGATGCGACGACTTTAACAGCGACATGGTTTTGGTCGGCGATAATCAGCGCATCGCCACGTTCGCAGGTTAAAAGGAATCCCTGCTCGTATTCGCTTAGGTTAAACTCTGAGACGACGTTCTTGATTGTCGTCGTGTCCTGGCGCATGAGAATACGAAGCGCACTTTGCGAGGCAATCGCGCGGCCATACTCACTGCGTAAAAAGTCGTTCGCCTGCTGTGAGATGATCGACACGCCAAGGTAATACTTACGTGCCCGACGTACCAGCCCAGCCACAAATCGAGCCGATTCTTCATGTTCGAGTAGCATCCACCCTTCGTCGATAATCAGCAGGCGTTTCTCTGGCTTTGCCATCACCTGATTTTTCACGAAGTTACTGATGATGAGCATCATGATCTGACGCAGGCTTTCTGGCAAGTCTTTGATATCAAAGATAACAAGTCGGTTATCAAGCTCGATATTTGTCTGTGCGTTAAAGACATCGGCGAGGGATCCGGAGATATACTTTTCAAGGCGCTCGCACAGCTTGAGCTGGCCTAACGATTGCAGCTCGGCGTACAGGTCTTCAAGCAGTGGCTGCTGGCTCTTGGCCTCCCTATATATCTTCAGGATCGCTTTATCGACTGCGGCCTTCTCGCGCGAAGATAACCCTTCGGCCATGAGACTGATTACTTCGGTAAGGTCTTGCGTGTGTTCTGACAGGTCGCTAATCTTATGGAATGTCGTCGCAAGGTCAAAAGGATTGATTTTTTGTTTGCTTTTAGCTGACAGCTTGATGTATGTGCCGTTTACCGATTCGGTCAGGCGTTTATACTCACGCTCCGGATCGATCACGATCACTTTCGTACCCTGCATAAGTTGGCGAAGGATCTCTACTTTTGTGGTGTAACTCTTGCCCGATCCAGATTGTGCAAACACAATGCTGTTGGCGTTATGAAGGCTAAACCGATCCAAGATAACGAGCGAGTTGTTTGACTTGTTGACACCGTACAATATACCCGATTCCTGAACTAGCTCAGATGACATGAACGGAAACGTTAGTGCAGCTGATGAGCTATCCAAGTTACGCTTTTGCCCTAGCTGATCTTCGCCACGCGGCAGAATCGATTGTAGTGCTTCAAGCTGCTGGTATCGTGCAACCTTCGAGTAGAACAGACGGGCAGATAACGTTGCCTCGAGTAGTTTGGTTGTTTTGTTCAGCTCCTCTAAGGTTTCAGCACGAACACAGACATAAATTGACATCTGAAATAGTTTTTCTTGGCCACGTTGAATCTTGTCCCTCAAATCCATGGCCGACTCTAGTGGATCGGTAATCTCGGAGCCAACTATCTTACCGGCACGAATCATAGCGCGCTTGGTTGATTCAAGCTCCGTGATTTTACGGTGCAATTTTGGTAGCGCAGACAGGGCGCTGACTTCGTGCAAGTGGTAGCTAATGTCCGTATCGTGATTGAAGTTTATGAGGCTATCCATCCAACCGGAGTTGGCAACAAACGGATATCCTGAGATGTATAACGTGCGCATGTAGATACCGTCTATGCAGAGATGGTCAACGTCTTCTTCGAGTCCGGCATACGATAGTGCGTCGATAGTGTCTTGCTCACCAAATACGATATTAAGCTCTTTTTGCTTATCTAGCCGTGCCTGTTGGTGCTTTCTGATGGGCGCGAGCAACGGTTCTAGTAGTTTATCGCGCATCTGAGCCTCCTTTCTCAATGAGTGCGGTACGAATAACCTGTAAAGCATGTTCCGTAAGGGGCTGTATCTTCGCCTGGGTGGGGCTGTAGAAGCTATAGAACAGATCGAGGGCCTCAAGACTTGTCAGTTGGTCGCTGTGCATGCCTAGCCTCGTCATGCCTTTTGCGACAATATCGAGCTTCAGGTTGAGCTGTTCGCGGATTAAATCGAAGTCAGCCCTACCGGTAGGCTTATAGGGCACGATTATATAGAAATGGCGTGTCAATATCTTATTGGTTGTGATGAGTGAGCGGATAAACTCATCATAATTCTGTAACTGTGTGCGGTAGATTTCTTCCTTTTCGTCATCTAGTCGTTCACCTAAATCGGCAAGGTATTTATCCATATCGATTTCGCGGGTACGAACGAGGATTTGCAGGCTTGAGCCGACTGAGTTTAGGAAGCTCTCGTAGATATCGATAATCGCATCTTGCTCTTCTTCACTACGAAGCTCAAAATTGAGTGACGATACCTGTAAAATTGCACGGTATTCGTTATTTGGCAGTATTAAAATTCCATCACGCACACCTTTGATCGCGATCTGTTGCCGTGCGCTTGTCTTACTCTTCGACTTCTGTAAGGCGAACATGCAGTGCTCCTTTTCTGGTTGTTTCGAACCTTAGTTTTGCAGCGGGGTTTTCTATGATAGCTAGTAACTGAGCGGCCTCCATGGCATCAAGCTTTGGTAGCGCTGGGGTTTTCTTTTTTGATTTGGCGGCAGGTGTTGATGACTTTTTAGATTGTGTGTGAGCATATTCAGCTCGCATTGCAGAGGTATTCTTATTGAATAGGTAATACTTCGCCCGTAGGTTATACCTTAGGATAGTAACGAGCCACGATGCGATGATTCTGCCACGTATTCGAATTGCTAGTAAGGCGCAAAAGAACGCGACGACGGCCATGATTATGTATTTATAGGTCGCGTTGCCCATGGCGGGAGGGAGTAGCGCATATAGTCCGGCGCTAGCGAATACTGGCACAATCAGCAGCAGCATCTGCGAGAGCCCTAGGTTGCCAACTATCCGATCTTCAACGGTCGTAACTTGGGCGGGGACAACGGTTATTTTCATGATTTTTCCCCTTTAGCTGTTTGTGCGGCGTTATTCGTTTTTATTGGAGTGGCCCGGGGCGCTTCAGCGGTAGAACCTGTTTTCTTTGTAGTCGCTTCAGGTACTCGTGTGACTTTTACGCCCCTATCTGTGGTGCGAGGATTTTTACCCGTTGATGTGTTGGTATTTCTTCTACTAACAGTATCTTGAACGCTTTTTTGCGATCCGCTTGATGTGCTTGATTTTGTATCCCCATCCTTTTTCTTGGGATGCGTCAGGTGGCTGATACCGTTAATCAACTGCCCGCCTAGTTTTCGCATATTCCTTGCCCCCATACTGACATAGCTAAATTGCATCATGACACTCTGTGCTTTGAGCATTGTTAGTATGGTCGCCAGTCCTACGATCATAGCCATGAATGTATCCGGCAAATTGTTACCACTCGTAGCGGAAACCCCGGTTAGTAGCGAGGACGCGATCTGCAGAATCACGACGTGGACAAATAACGTAAATATCGTGACGATGTATGTTTTTAGTGCGGTTTCTGCAAAATCACGAAAACCAGGAACGAGCCATATTAGTGCCACAATTGGCGAAAGGACTGCGCCAATAAACAGAGTGACCATACGAGCGACATAAAAGACGAGTAGGAAGATGGCGAATATCAGGAAGGCCATCATCATGAGGAGTGCTGCAATACTTTGGACTGAAGCCTCTTTCAAGACTTCAGTTAACGTTCCCCAAACCGTCGAGGCGCCCGAAATCTTACCGACGGCGGCTACGAGCGCATTTGATAGGGCAATAATCCCATCGATAAAGAAAATGGACGTGTTCATAAGGAGGAATATCAGAGCGATTCTTGGTAGGAGGTGTTTAAGCTCGACTTCATCAAAACCAAACGTACTGGCACTCATAACGTGGAATCCGAGCAGTGCGATTATTATGACGAACAGTACATCGGCAATACCCACCATCGCTAACCAAAAATTAAAGACACTTGGATTCTGGGCCATGAGTGGTGTTGATTTCGTGAAAAAGTCCAACGCGCCAAGGAAAGGTGTTCCTATCGTCTGCACAACGTTATTCAGGAAGCCTCTGACCGTCTTTTGGAACATTTCTTCAAGTGCGTTATTGGGAGCACTTGGCTGTATCGCCTGTAGGTTCGGAAGGGTGGAGCCGGCAGTGTTCTGCGGTGTCCCATAGGCTCCAGAGAGGATTGACGTAATCGTGACGGCCGCAAGTACTATGACGAGACCGAGCACGGCATTCTTCATGACGCGCTTGGCTTGATCGAGCTGTTCCGGCTTACCGCTACTTGTCATGTATAAGTATCCCGCATGGACGATAAAGAAGACGCTTGCAATCGACGCTAGCGAAGCGAGTACTTTAATAGTTGGCGCGACATATTCACGCATAGCCACGACAGCCCCTGAAGCATCACTGAAAAAAGTCATACTCGTGAAGAGTATGGCACCAAGGCTTTCCATCCTGGGTTAAGCTCCGAACGCCTGAGTTGCTAAGGTTGTTACGATGTTACTGATGACAAATGCTGCTATGACTATAGCAAGCCCAATCCCTGACCATGTGAGCGTACGCTTGGCTTTATCGAGTTGCTCTGGGTTACCCGAGCTTGTAATGTAGGTAAACCCGCCTGCTACAAAAAAGCCGGTCGCAATGAGACCGGCTAGCCCTGCAACAACTTTAATGATACTTCTGATAAAATTCTCGACATTTGATATGTCGCCCGAAGCGGCAAATGCCGTCGGGGCAATGATGAGCGGTAGCCCTAGCGCCACTACTAAGAGAATAAGTTTGATATCTGTGGAACTTCTGATCACTGGACCCTCCGTCGATAAAATAGTTGGTTTGCACCCTCACGCTACCACATACGTCAAGTATTAGTACAGCATAAGCATATACTGTGATTGTCAATCTCATGATAAAACTATTAAAATATATCTCTGTTAATTACTAGCTGAAACGTTGCCAATACTACTACATGACTTACTACTATCTGACACGGTAATATTCAGTCGAATTGACCCTAGAGTTGTATTATTTTCAGATATGTTATTGAATAGAGACGCTATGGTGAGAAAGTTAGAACAATTCAATGATTTTGAAAAGCCTTTTGCAATTATGTCTGTCGGCATTCCAGGTTCGGGTAAATCAACGATGGTGCGTGAAATTGCTGCACGACTAGATATCCCAGTAGTAAGCTCGGATGGAACACGCGAAAAACTTACTGGTGATGCGTCAGATATTACGCAAGACGCATTGATTCCAGGCGTAATGGACGAAGAGACCGAAACAATACTAGGTGCGGGTGAATCTGTCATTATTGACGCGACCCACACAAACCCGGAAGTGCGGCGCTTGCAAGTACAAAAATGTCGAGACCTAGGTGCGGTTGCGGTTATCGCATTTGTTTGTGACGTGCCGCTTGAAACTGCGGTCGAACGAAATGAGGCGCGAGAGCGTAAGGTACCGCGTTTCGTACTAGACAATAAGTACGCGGAGCTAGTAGAAAACCCCGTTACAGTCGAGGATGGATTCGACCGATTGATAAGATACAGTGAGTGGGGTTTTAGCCTAGATAGCGACAATACAACTACGAACGATTAGTATGAATAGGCAAAGGAAAGCTTGTCACGAATTGTGCTAGTTGGTCAGGGTCTTTGGCTAAATTAACCTCGATCCAGTTATCAAGTGCGTCATGTTTTTTGAGCGTTTCTTTTTCTTCATAAAACAAGTCGTCATCGAACCATAAAAACGGCTTATCAAAATCAATCGCGCGGGTTTTTGCTGTTTGCCAAGTTGTTGGCTTAATCTTTTTCATCAGCTCCACGGTCTCATCATCAAATAAGTGGCCGATGTGCTGAATTGGCACGCTCGAGGCACCGTCGCAGTGTGTTGTAAGCCAGTAGGTCGTGTAGGGGTATCGCTCAAGTACTGTTGCTAGAAATTCCTTGGCATAATTCGCCGGGGTTAAATCGTTTGCGAGCAGCACCCCATCGATATCTAGGTAGATATTGGGGGCTTTAGTATCAAAATCTAATTCACATTTATTGCAGTGACGATCTGGATCAAGGTTTGTGATAACGCATCCACCTAGGTGTACTTTACCTGTTTCAAGGTCACGTTCAAGCTTATTGGTATAGTACGGCATGCCGTACATAATGCGGCAGGTGTTGAATGAGGCACAGTTGGGGCACGATATTTTAGTCATTTCAAATACTATTTAACCACGTCAAGCCAAGGTACTCGAGCGACCACCTCATAATGTCTGCGCGCACTTACTAAAATGGAGTAAAAACATCGTATAATAATAACTAATGAGCCCAGATAATACCCCTAAATTCTTCGACAACATCACAAACAGAGTCATCGATGACTTAAAAACTACTATCGGGAGTGGCAGTAAGATCGACATAGCAGCGGCTAGCTTTTCAATATATGCGTATCAGCTCCTCAAAAAAGAACTTGAACAAGTTGAGGAACTCAACTTCTTATTTACGGGAGAGGTGTTCACTAGCGAGAAAGCCCAACGAGAATCGCGAGAGTTTTACATACCCCGCCTCAATGCTGAACGCTCACTCTATGGTACGGATTTCGAGATTAAGCTTCGTAACGAGCTAAATCAGCAAGCTATAGCCAAGGAATGCGCCGACTGGATACGCTCAAAAGCGAAATTCAAGTCAAATATATCTGGTGACCACATGATGCCATTCATGTCTGTAAAAAATACGGAAGAAGAAGTTGCGTATTCTCCACTTATGAGCTTCACTACTGCCGATTTGGGTGCGGACCGGGGACACAATGCCTACTCAACCACAACAAAGGTGTATGCACCTCAGGCGCGTCACTTTATCGAAACGTTCGATTCTGTCTGGAATGAAAACGACAAACTCGCCGATGTCACCGACTCAGTACTCGAGAATATTACCGCTGCCTATAAGGAGAACTCACCGGAACTAATCTACTTCACGGCGCTCTACAATATATTTAGTGAATTCCTAGAAGACTTGAATGCAGACTTTTTGCCAAATGAAGCAACTGGATTTAAGAATACGCAGATCTGGAATAAGCTCTACGACTTCCAAAAAGACGCCGTCATTGGCTGTATCGCGAAGCTCGAAAAGCACAATGGCTGCATTCTAGCCGACTCAGTTGGCCTCGGTAAGACATTCTCCGCTCTCGGTGTTATCAAGTACTACGAAACTCGCAACAAAAATGTACTGGTGTTGTGCCCAAAACGTCTCAGCGATAACTGGAATACATTCAAGCATAACTACAAGAACAACCCTCTAGCTGATGATCGATTGCGCTACGATGTGCTTTTTCATACTGACCTCAGCCGTGAGCGTGGAGCAAGTAATGGCATAGACCTCCGCAACATCAACTGGGGTAACTACGACCTTGTCGTCATAGATGAGTCACATAACTTCCGCAACGGCGAGCACACGACTCACGCCAAGGACGATGATTACGAAAACCGCTACCAGAAACTCATGAACATGGTGATTCGGCAGGGAGTAAAGACCAAGGTATTGATGCTGTCTGCCACACCGGTGAATACGCGCTTTACTGACCTGCGTAATCAATTGATGCTTGCAGCTGAAGGCGACAGTAACGCCTTTGACGGAAATATGAATACCGATAACCCGGTTGATAAGATATTCCGCGACGCTGACGCCGCATTCAAGGCATGGGCTGGGCTCGAGCCTGCCGAGCGAACGACCCAAAGGCTACTCGAAATGTTGCACTTTGACTTCTTTGAGTTACTTGACGGTGTGACTATTGCGCGATCACGTAAACACATCGAAAAGTATTATAACGATGCTAACCTAGGGACGTTCCCTGAGCGTCTGAAGCCAATTAGCTACCGACCTGACCTCACTGACATCGACGGCATTACATTCAATCGTATTTTTGAATATATTGATTCCCTCAATCTCGATATCTATACGCCACTTCGTTTCGTGCAGCCATCGCGGATTGAAAAATATGTTGATACATCGACCGTTCAGGGTAAAAGCTGGGCAAACCGTGAAGCAGGTCGCAATGTCCTTATGACGACCAACCTCTTGAAACGTATCGAGAGTTCAATTTACGCTTTCCGTCTGACTGCGCAGCATATCTACGACCTAATTGACTCGACTATCGACAACATTAATCGCTACGAACAGGGTCGTGGACAATTGTTTGAAATCGACCAAATCGACTCTAGCGATCTCGATGCCGAAGACTCGGAGACTGAATACGTTGGCAAGAAATTCAAGGTTGCACTGGAAGACATGGATTTCGTCAGTTGGCGCGACAAACTTGAAAAAGACAAATCAATACTCGACGATCTGCTGGCGCTTATTGCGCCAGTTGCCGCCGAGCACGACCTTAAGCTCGAGCAACTCCGTAACGTACTTGCGAACAAGATTCATAACCCAATCAATGGTGATAATAAAAAAGTTCTCATTTTCACTGCTTATGCTGACACCGCAGATTATCTGTATGGCGAACTAGCTAATGGATTGAAGCAGAACTATGGTGTAAACACCGCTATAGTCACCGGCACGCGCAGTCCTACTTCAACCGTCCCGGGAATCCATGCAGACTTCAACGAGATTTTGACGTGCTTTTCGCCGAAGTCAAAGAATCGTGATGCGCTATTTAGTCAGAATCCAGGCGACATAGATATTCTTATCGCCACCGACTGTATCTCCGAAGGACAGAACTTGCAGGACTGCGACTATATTATCAACTATGATATTCACTGGAACCCGGTACGTATCATCCAGCGCTTTGGTCGTATCGACCGCATTGGCTCAGAGAATACCCAGATTCAGCTGACTAACTTTTGGCCGAACATTTCTCTCGATGACTACATCAACCTGAAAGCGCGCGTTGAAGGCCGCATGAAGCTTGTAAACATTACCGCAACCGGTAGCGACAACCCGATTGACCAAGCCGACAATGCCGAACTTGAATACCGCAAAAAACAGCTCCAGAGCATACAAGACGAAGTGGTAGACATTGAAGACATGAACAGTGGTGTCTCTATCATGGATCTCGGGCTTAATGAGTTCCACCTCGACCTTCAGGAGTTGCTCCGCAAGTACGGAGAGGCTGACCACCTTCCTTACGGTATACACGCCATTGCACGTGCAGGCGGCGACGTACCTCGCGGCTGCATATTCATCCTGAAAAACATTAATCATGGCGTGAACATTGACAAGCAAAATCGGCTCCATCCGTTCTATCTCGTGTTCATAGCAGAAGACGGCAGTGTGGCCATCAACCATCTGCAACCAAAAGAACTGTTAGACAAGCTCCGTTATCTCGCAAAGGGTAAAGATGCGCCCGACACTGACTTAGTTGCCAAGTTCAATGCCGAAACACAGGACGGAAAAGATATGAGCAGCTATACCGATCTCCTCACGAAAGCCATCCAGTCGATGGTTAGCACCAAAGAAGATGCAGACACCGATAGCCTATTTACAGCGGGCGGCACTACCGCACTAGCCGGTGACATACAAGGTCTCGATGACTTTGAACTTATTAACTTTTTGGTGGTTAAATGAGTAATATGACAATTGTTTCTCGAATTGACCCCATAGCTACGATCGACTACTTGTGTAACACCAAGGAGCACCAATATCTAGAACGTAAAGGTATCGATGAGCGTGGCGTTACTCCTGCGAAGCTGTCTGACGAACTGATAGGTATGTTGAACGCCGATGGTGGGATCTTAGTGCTGGGTATTTCCGATGAAGGTGCGGTTCAAGACCTTTCTTCCATTGACCCAGATCTTTTGTCTAGATATGAAAAAGTGACACAAGAATTCATCCAACCTTCGGCGAGTGTACATTTAGAAAAAATAACTGGTTCGAACGGTGAGCTCGTGTTTTTGTATCACGTGGCTCAAGACTATGAAAATTTATATGAGCGAAAAGATAATCACAATGTGTTTAAGCGCATATCGGATTCAAATTATGGGCCCCTAAACAACGATCAGATCGAACATCTGCGTCATGATAAGAACCTACGACGTTTTGAAGAACAAGAATGCCAGCTTTTTGACATTGATAATGATTTAGATAGAGAATTGCTTGATTCGTATAAGCAAAAGATAAAGTACGACGGTGCGGCTGTAGAACTTCTCATTAAACGCAATCTAGCTAGTCGCAATAAACTCGACAATCTAGTGCTACGAAACTCAGCAGTTTTGCTATTTAGCAAAGATCCAGAAAAATATATCCCATCCTCTTACGTGAGATATGTGCGATATGAAGGATCTGTCGCTGGTTCTGGTGATAATTTCAATGTCACAAAGGACTTGCGCATTGAGGGCAACATTCCTCATATCATAGATGAAGTTCGCAAGTTGTTAAAAGCGTCACTCGATGACTATTTCTTCCTTGACATAGGCACGGGAGTCTTTAGGGCTATACCCGAATACCCTGAGGGGGCATGGCTCGAGGGCATTGTGAATGCTTTATTTCACCGCTCATATAATCTTCAGGGCAACTGTACGTACATCAAGCATTTTGATGATCGATTAGAGATATCAAATAGTGGACCACTTCCCGCGCAAGTAACGGTTAAGAATATCAGAACTCAGCGGTTTTCACGTAATCCAAGAATTGGCCGCGTTCTATCTGAAATGGGCTACGTACGTGAGTTAAATGAGGGAGTAAATCGTATCTATCAATATATGGAAGAGTCTATGCTGTCTGAGCCCATCTATACCGATAAAGACAATATGGTTCAGCTCGTGCTCGAGAACAAGATTTCAAATCACAAACGTGCTATACCCGATGAGATTATGCGATTGGTAACAGGCAAATGGGAACAGTACACGAAAACCGAGAAGTTAATCTTTGAGAAGTTATTTAAGAACCAGGAAGCCACTATTGCTGAGTTAGCGGCGTTTTGTGGCGTGTCGGAGAAGGCTGTAAGGGGTTACATCAATAGATTTATAGGATCTAAAATGGTCATCAAGGACTCTAAAAAGATAAGGGACAAAGACGCCAAGTATCGCTTTAGGAAAAAAGATGATATATAAGGGAAGCTACATATATGAAGACTCACCTCTGTAAAATACGTGCCAAGGGAAGTCATAAGCGCGATAAGGGAAACTTGGTATGATAAACCTTCCATCAACTACAAAAGTTAATCGATTTGTACCAAAAGAAAAGTTCTATAGTAAAACAAATATCAATGCTAAATTACGTCAACTTTTTACGGATGAAATTGAAAGGGTTACGTGGAAAAGCAAGATATCGCCCGAAACACTAAACATTACCGCTGGTGAATTTGCCGAGCTCCAGGTGTTCGAGATATCCCTCAAGGGCGCCGAGATAAGTATGGCCGTACTCAAGCATATCGATACCTTCATACCATATCCAATCTTGTTCGTCATCAAGAAACCAGGTGCAGTCAAAGCGGCGATATCGTACAAAGAGACTACCGCAAAAAACAATAACATCATGAAAGTCGATTCGTACTTTGAAACAGGCTGGCAACAAGACGTGTCGCTTGAGCTCAAGGGTCGTTCGGTAGATGAAATATACAAGCACTATTTATATCAAATAGCTCCGCAGCTGGAACGCGTTAGTAGCGCTTCGGCCAAGATTGCTATAGAGACAAACAAAGAGCGCGAAAAGCTGCAAAGGCAGATTGATGCAATGAATCGGCAAATTGCCAACGAGCCATCACTTGCAAAAAAGCAGGAGCTTGCGCGGGAGCGATATTCATTAGAGAATAACCTACAGATGCAGCCTCCACCCACGTAGTGTGTGCTGGCTTATCGTAAACATATTAATAGCCGGTGGTGGCGGTACAACGCTCAGCGGAGATACAAATTCATCGTGGAAGTGCGGCATAATCGCAATAGTATAAAGTATAAGCTCGACCAAAGAGTCTTTTATGTGCTGTGTGAAAATTTCTGTTTGCTAGAGACTGTAATATACAAGGAAGCCCTTGATAGAAAATACATTACACTTACCAGTCTGGTTGAATTATCGAGAAGTGTTGGGCTTCCGTACGCTATTTTTTTTGCCACCTATGATAACGTTACGAAGCTGATTGAGACGCAAAACAAAGAATTATTTGGAGTGCTTGACGGAAGGTATATTATTGGCACTCGCGGTGAATCTATTGATATTAGATGGATTCGACGGCTTATACTTGATTTATCGCGAAGACAGAAGATATATCAAAAACATCGACCTACGGAGGAATTACGACAGATTGTGGGCTACCTTAAGGAAAGTAAATATTCCATAAGAGAACAAGCAGACTATATCTTGAATATGACAGGAATTGATCTTGGAGAATTTAGACACTACGCCAAGAAGAGCGACGCCTTCAACTATCTCAGGAAACAGTTAGCTTCCAAAAATATCCACGTGTCAGTAGAGGCTCGGAACTACATGCCTCAGTCAATCCCAGATAATATCAAGAACAAGTTCTCGGGGATATATATCAGAGATAAGAGAAACCCCTATCTATTTATCTGTAATGAGTTAAGCGGAAGTCCTGAGTTAGGCGCCGGTCGAAAAATATATACAATGATTTTTTTGTTGGTATGTTTATTCAAGGATAAGTCATACGCCGTTTCCATTAGTAAGGATACATACTTGGTGGATAAAAAGAAGTACAGGCAGCTCAGCATTGTGCACGATATAGTTAATGAGATTCTTACGCCAATTGCAGAGATCCAGAATGAGCACGCTCCAGATGAATATGAGGCGCTCGATAGACTTTCAAAAAAATATAATATTACGCCTAAGGCAATGTTGCAGCGGCTCTACAGCACGCGAGTTATTAGTAGGTATGAAGACTATCTGGCGCTTTCTGAAGAATGCGCAAAAAGGTTCGGAGTGATGGTAGAAAAGAATAAAAAAAATCATTCTGGAGCACCCGGAGCTGAGACTATGATAGCATATTATCAAGGAGACTTTTTGTCATTCGTAAAGACGTACGTACCAGATTCAATGCGTAATGAGATTTTACGTAGGCACGTCTCATTTAATAGACTACATTATCAGCTGGATCTGCCATGATTGATTACATACTCGACAATATGGCAGTAGGTCACTATGGGCTACACAAGAAGGCACGAGCTTTGCGTGATAGTAGTGGAATCGAATATACAATCTGCGAGGAGATTGCACATGAACAGAGACTGGCTTCGGACGATGAGCATCGTCGCGCGGTAAAGGAGGCGGCAATGAACCTAAGCTCCGTAGACAACTTTAGCCTACTAGCTAGCCTTGCAAATGAAATGATTGGTATCGGCGCACTGGATCTCGACGAAGGTGGTGGTGACGTGATGGTTGTATACGAGGCGTTGTCTGAGCGTCAACCGAACCTTTTCGTAAAAGAAAGGATTGTGGTTAGTGATGATTTGGGTGTACGGGCATGTTGCGATGTACATAATCAGAAATGGATAGGGACCGAAGAGTATCGCGAACAAATAGAACTGCCCTGACTCCCTCGAACTTATTTACATGGTATAATTTTGTAAAGAGACAGAGCGACTAACTTGAGGGGAGCAAGTGAATTCATGACTAACGATATGGGGATTGAAAAGATTGATTTAGACAAAGTTGACTGGCGAGGAAGCCGGGACTTTTTTGAGAGCTTAGGCGAGGCGCTAGATAAACTTGATGACAAAGACGAAAGCTATGACTTTACGTGGGTAGGTAAGCGCAAGAGTATTATCGAAGCTGGCGCACCTATAAGTAAAACATTCCGACCAGGTGTAGAAAATAGTAAAAACTGGGACACTACTGAAAACCTATTCATCGAAGGTGATAATCTCGATGCGCTGAAACTCCTGCAAGAAAGCTACCTGGGCAAAGTGAAGATGATCTACATCGACCCGCCGTACAACACGGGTAAGGATTTTGTATATCATGACAACTTCAAAGCAGGTACTGAAGAATATGATGAGGCCACCGAATACAAGGATGAAGCTGGCAATATTCAATTTAAAAAGAATGAAAAAAGCAATGGCCGTTACCACAGCGACTGGTTGAGTATGATGTATCCACGACTTAAGCTGGCGCGTAACCTACTTAGCGATGATGGAGTGATCTTCATTAGTATCGACGACAATGAACAGCCAAATCTAAAAAAACTATGCGATGAGATTTTTGGAGAAGAAAATTTCATCAATCAGATAGTATTGGAGAATGACTCACGCGCTCGCCCATACGGTTCGGTCGCCACCACGCATGAATATATAGTTGCCTATTCGCGCAGCCGCGACTTCATTTACGAAGAACTCTCAAATGATTCTAAGGAGTTTAAGTTTTCTGATAGCGAAGGGGGCTTTGATCTATACGAACTGCGCAATCGAAATATAGCGTTCAGTATTCATAACCGCCCAAATTTACACTACCCTTTTTGGGTTAATCCCAATAACCATGATGAAAATGGTTTATATGAGCTATCACTAGAAGAGAAGGCTGGGTGGATCGAGGTTTATCCGCAAGAATCTCAAGGTGTAAAAACTGTATGGCGATGGGGAAAAGACAAAGCAAAGGCAAGCCTCAATACTATAGTATTTGGAAGGGTCGCTAATTCTGACACCGGATTCCAGATAGTGAAAAAATATCGGGAAACAACGTTTACGTATAATTCTGTATGGAATGATAAGGCCATTAAGTCAGATATAGGGACATTGGAGGTAAAGAAATTGTTTGATGGGAAGAAGTATTTTGACTTCCCTAAGCCAACACCTCTAATAAAAAGGCTTATGACTATTGGCTCAAATAAAGATTCGATAGTAGTAGATTTCTTCTCAGGATCTGCCACAACCGCACATGCTGTGATGCAGCTCAACGCCGAAGACGGCGGTAATCGTAAATGGATCATGGTTCAGCTACCTGAAGAGACTGATGAAAAATCAGAAGCATACAAAGCTGGTTACGAGACTATTCCTGATATTGCCCGCGAGCGCATACGTCGAGCTGGCGATAAAATCGCTACCGAGCACCCGGAAGCTACGGTTGATTACGGTTTCCGCTCATTAGTAGTTGCTGAAACGAACTACAAAGCGGTCTACAAGCCTGCTGGCGAGCTGCAACAATCCGCTCTGCTGGATGTCGTTGATAATATCAAAGAAGATCGCTCAGAACTAGATTTGTTATTCGGCGTACTTACAGCTTCTGCGCTTGAGCTTAACCGTCCCCTGGTGACACGAGACATTTCTGGCTCGACAGTCTACTTGTATGATTACTTTGCCGAAGTGTCTGGCCTAGTTGCCTGCTTTGCCGATAGTATTAGCGAGGACGCCATAAAGCTGATCGCTGCGCTCAAGCCGCTTACCGCTGTGTTCCGTGATAGCACCTTCCCCGATAGCCAAGCTAAGGTGAATCTTGCAGAGCACTTCCGTATCATCTCACCAGAGACTAAAGTCAAGGTGATTTAAGTCGTATGAAGTTACGATTTAAACACCAGAAGTTCCAAGAAGACGCCACAAACGCAATCTGTAATGTGTTTAGTGGTCAGCCAAACGAAACCCGTAAATTCCTGCTCGACCAAGGTTCGTCGTCATCGGCAGCACAGTCCTTGTTTAGCGATACGCAAACCGGTTGGGCTAACCCGCAGATTCACTTGCGTGAAGAAGATATACTAAAGAACCTTCGCGAAGTTCAAAAGACCAACAAGGTGCTACCTAGCAACAAAATAGAAACCCTCACAAGCAAAGTCGAGTGGGATGATGGCCGCAAGCAGACGGTTGTAAAGCCTGTGTTCACTATCGAAATGGAAACCGGTACAGGTAAAACCTATACTTACATAAAAACGATGTACGAGATGAACGCGCGTTATGGCTGGAGCAAATTCATCATCGTCGTACCAAGTATCGCTATCCGTGAAGGTGTCGCAAAATCATTCCAGATTACAGCCGACCATTTTAAAGAAGAGTATGGCAAAGCCTGCCGCTACTTTATCTATAATTCAACTCGGTTAAATGAGTTGGAGCAATTTGCTGACGATCCGGGCATCAATGTCATGATTATCAACACGCAGGCCTTCAACGCGACCGGTAAAGACGCTCGCCGAATCTACATGAAACTTGATAGCTTCCGTTCTCGCCGTCCTATCGACGTCATATCGTCAGTAAACCCAATCGTTATCGTTGATGAGCCGCAGAGCGTCATTGGCGTCACTGGTGGTAAAAACGTCACACGCGATAGCTTGGGCAAGTTTAACCCGCTGTTTTATATCAACTACTCTGCAACACACCGCGAAAACTTCAACATGGTATATCGGCTTGATGCAGTCGACGCCTATCAGAGGCAGCTCGTCAAAAAGATTACCGTCAAGGGTATTTCTATACAGGGTACGACCGCGACCAACGGCTATCTATACTTGCAGCGCATTAACGTTTTCCCGAACAAAAGCCCTTCTGCGACGGTGGTGTTCGAATACAACGCGTCGAGCAGCAACGGCATTGGCAAAAAAGTTAAGACATTCGTCCATGGCGACAATATTTATGATCATTCTGGAGAAATTGAAGCTTACCGCGATGGCTATAGCATTGCAGAAATAAACGCTCGTGACGGATTCGTAGAGTTTACAAACGGTCTACGCCTTGAGCAGGGGCAAGTAGTTGGCGACAGTAGCGAAGCGGACATCCGGCGCATTCAAATTCGTGAAACTATCATGAGTCATCTCGAAAAAGAGCGCGAGCTGTTCAAAAAAGGCATCAAAGTACTGTCGCTATTCTTTATCGATGAAGTAGCGAAGTACAAATTCTACGACGCCAGTGGCGAGCAAAAAGGTGTCTACGCCGATATATTTGAAGAAGAGTACAAAAATGCAGTCGAGCTGTTCTTTAGCCAGCTGCCGTTCGACGAAGATACTGACTACCGAACATTCCTTGAGCGCGACGAACCATATCGTATTCACGCTGGGTATTTTTCGGTAGACAAAAAAGGCCGTGTGGTTGATAGCGATGTAAAACGCGGTGAGAGCGAATCTGCCGACGTTGACGCCTATGATCTCATCATGAAGAACAAAGAGCGTCTACTGAGCGCTGACGAGCCTGTACGCTTTATATTCAGTCACTCTGCCCTGCGAGAAGGTTGGGATAATCCAAACGTATTCCAGATTTGTACATTGCGCATGAGTAGTGGCGATATTAAGAAGCGCCAGGAGATCGGCCGTGGACTACGCTTAAGCGTCAATAAAGATGGCGAGCGTATGGACGCAGAAGTACTCGGTACGCATAATGTGCACGACGTGAACTCACTGACGGTTATCGCCAATGAAAGTTATGAGGAATTCGCTAAAGCGCTTCAAGATGAGTTCTATGAAGTTATCAAGAACCGTCCAAAAGAAGTTGCGCCTACGCTATTTGATGGTCAAGTTTGGGTAGATGCTGCGGGCACTGAACTTTCAGTGGACGGCAGCAAGGCGGCCCTTATATTTGCAGCCCTCAATATGTCGGGGCTCGTCAAGGATGGGCAGCTTACAGATGCATATCACGATATGGCTCCTGAGCTTCGGGCGGAAAAAATGTCCGAGATGCTCGGTAATGTAGATAGCAGTCTCCCCGCGTATGTTGAGCAGGTTTTGCAACTAGTTGAATCTGTATACGACCCCAAGAAGAATCCGATTGTATCCGATGCACGAAACAAGACAACACTCAACTTGGATCACGAAAAGTTTGCGAGCAAAGAGTTCAAATCGTTATGGGAGAAGATCAACGCCAAGACCTACTACACAGTTTCATTTAACGAAGAAAAGTTGATCGAATCGTGCGTAAATAGCCTGAATCGTCAATTACGCGTGTCGCAAACTCTCGTAGTCATCACAGATGGATACCTTTCGACCACAAAGCAAAATACACCAGAGATGAAACGACTCGTAGGTAAGCAGGTGGTACTTGAAGAAGTTGCTGCAAAAAATGTCACCTTCGATCTTATCGGAGAGATCGCGACATCGACAAGGCTTACGCGTAAAACGGTTGCCGCTATACTGCAACGTATCGAGCCAGTTGTCTTCAAACTCTTCGCCGCCAACCCGGAGGAGTTCATCCGTGAGGCTATCAAGCTTATCGACGAGCAAAAAGCCAGCACGAT
>Ga0172381_10002873_pt1 | contig 18610 bp, 27 predicted proteins | sample Leawel6488metaG_FD_119754 | JGI IMG/M metagenome (GOLD analysis project Ga0172381, IMG submission 119754) | Leachate microbial communities from a municipal landfill in Southern Ontario, Canada - Leachate well 64-88 metaG | ecosystem: Engineered > Solid waste > Landfill > Unclassified | place...
AACTTTTATGATTCGAAAAAATGTTTGAAAAGTCAAGTCAAAAAGTTGGAAGAATACGTAAAAGAACTTCAAGAAGAACTTGAAAAAGTATCAGATGATTTAGGCTATTGCACAAGGAGATAGGCATGAATGATGATATAAAAGTATTTGACAAAGTAAAAGATAGTGGAGAGAGAAGGGATTTTGGAACAGGAGGAGTGAGAGATGTTGGGGCTGGAAAAGGTAGATTTGATCTTTTGCCTCCTTTGGCGACAATAAGGTTGGCAAAGCACTTCGAGAACGGAGCAATGAAATACTCTGATAGGAACTGGGAAAAAGGTCTTCCTCTTCATTGTTATTTTGATTCCGCCAGAAGACATATGGAAAAGATGCTTTTGGGCATGGAAGACGAAGACCACGACGCCGCTGCCGCTTGGAATTTGGTGTGCTATATTGAAACAAAAATGAGAATAAAACTTGGTATCTTGCCAAAAGAACTAGACGATATGCCCAAAACTTTTAGCAATCCAGAAATCCAAAAGAAACTTATCGCTCTTTTGGACGAAATGATGAAAATAAATAAAAAATAATCAGCGCATCTATAATGTAGTAGAAAGGTAGTTTTTATGAGTAAACGAGACATAGATAGAATACAGAAACTTATTCGGCACATCCATAATGTTCAAGAAAATAGTATCATCCTTGCCGAAAGACTGATGGAAAAAGGCGAGTTCATGTTCGCCAAAAAACTTGTAGCAAACTGCATGTTGCATGACAACTCAAAGTTTTTTGCGATAGAATGGGACAATCTTGTAGCGGAGAATCCTGACGAAAAGCTTTTGAAAGAAGCTATAATGCAGCATAATCGAACAAATAACCATCATCCAGAGGCATGGGACAAAGGTATTCATGGAATGCCAAGAGAAGCATTAGCGGAAATGTTGTTAGACTGGAAGGCAAGATCGAGCGAAATGGGAACGGACCTACGCGAATGGGTAAACGAAACGGCGGCTAAAAGATTTGGATATACCAAAGATGATCAAGTTTATAAAACTATGATGGAGTTTGTAAATATGCTTTTGTTGCCTCCATTCAAACCGGTTTCAGAAATGTGAAGAAAGGAAAATAAAATGGAAAATAAAATACCACTGGCTGTTCGTTATCGCCCAAAAAAACTTGATGATGTTGTCGGTCAGGATGTGGTTGTCCGTATCTTGAAAAACTCATTCAAATCAAAGGATTGGCACCATGCTTATATCTTAGCAGGAGCTAAAGGCACGGGCAAAACAACTACGGCACGTATTATGGCTGCTATGGAGAACTGCGAACATAGCCCTACTATGGAGCCTTGTGGCAAGTGTAAAAACTGCCTCGATATATATAATGAAACATCTATCGATGTTAGAGAAGTAGATGCAGCTTCAAACAGATCCATAAATGATATAAGGGCTATGAAAGAAAATATACATAACTGCCCTATTCAGTGTAGATATAAATACTATATTATCGATGAGGCTCATGGTCTCAGTGGAGAAGCTGCCGACGCCGCTCTGAAAATGATTGAAGAGCCTCCTCCTTTTGTCAGATTTATTTTGGCTACTACCGAACCCGAGGCATTCAAATCGACCATTCCAAGCAGATGCCTAACTTTGAACTTTAGAAATATAGACAAACCTATACTCTCTGACTATTTGACAAAGGTCTGTCAATCGGAAAATATAAAATGTGAAGACGATGCCCTGAAGGTCATATCCAATCTTGCCGATAATAGTGCTCGAAATGCCTTGCAAAATCTTCAAATAGCACTGGCTTATGCTGGCGACGAACCTATAACTGCTGAGTTCGCTCAAAAAGCGCTGGGAGCCATAGACGAGATTTATTATTTTCAGTTGGTTCAAAACATTTTGAGTTTCAATGCTCCAGAAGCTATGAAATGTTTGAACCAGATTGTAGCTAAAGAATGTAGTATGAGAAGAGTGATTTCGGGTCTTTTGAACCATCTGAGACATTTACAACTATATTTGATTATGAAAGACGAAGTAAAAGATTTTGGCGTTAGCGATGAAGAGATAAAAAGGCTGGCTTATCAAGCTCAAAAAGCCAAACCAAGTATAGTGGCAAAAATGGTAGGATTTATTGTGGATGTTCAAAGAGGGCTATACGTGAATATGGATGCTGTTTCAATGTTAGAAAATCTTTTTATAGTCCCTTCAATCATCGAGGCCGTAAAAGCCAAGAAAGAAGAAACAATAAAATAATCTTTATTTTGCCAAAAAAGGTAAAATGCCGATATAATAAGTAGTTAGGAAAATAACTATTTATTTGGAGCATAACTACCGAATGGCAAAATCAAATAAAAAAAGCCAAAATACCGAAAATAACTCCGCCACAGATAAACTAACATTAGAAGAGGCAGAAGAAGAAAAAAACAAGGAGATGCTCGCCCTTATAGATTTGGTGAATATAGTCCGCTATTCCAAAAACAAAATAAAATCTGATTTAGCTTTCAAAAAAATACTTGAAGTTTTGGACCCTAAGATAAAACAACTATCTTATCAGTTTATTATTCCTGGATACTCCAAAGAAGACAACTATCAAGAAGCCCTATTTGCTTTGAGATATAAAGCTATAAAGGATTACGACCAGAGTAGAAGCAATCTTGGTCCCATATCCAAGTTTGACAACTTTGCTATGTTATGTATGAGAAGGCACTTATCTACAAAATATAAGGCCAGTTGCCAAAACAAGAGTGTAACTCTGAATAAAGCAAAAAGTATAGACCAGGATAGATCTTCATCATCAAAATCGGAAGACAATCTTTTTTTGTCAGATATTATTCCTCAAAAAAATAGTGATGTGGCTAAAAAAGTTCAAGATAAAGAACACTTCAATATATTTATGTCTAAGTTATTTCACAGATTATCTGAGTTTGAAAGACAAATACTAAAACTATATGAACATAAGTATTCTTATAGCGAGATGATAGATATAATAAATAGGAAGTATGGCAAGGATAGTGTGGAAGTAAAAAGCGTTGATAATGCTCTGTCCAGAATAAAACGTAAAAGCATCGAAAGCATGAAAAAAATACTCAAAGACGAAGGATGTACCACAGAAGAGATTAAAAAGTTTTTTTCAAAAAAAAGAAAGAAATAAAAAATCATTATATTCATTCTATAATGTAGTGGAATAAAGAAAAGGAAGAACTAAGTTGAACATATTTGTATTAGATAAAGATATAGAAAAATCTTGTTCGTATTATATGGACAAGCATATGAAAATAATACTTGAATGTGCTCACATGCTTTCACTAGCCCACAATCTCAATGGAAGTCAGGCTCCGTATAAAGCCAAAAAATATGCCAATAACGCGATAAGTGTATGGGTCAGAGCAAACAAATCCAACTATCGATGGACAGCCAAAATGGGTCTTGCCATATGTAAAGAGTACACTCATCGCTATAGGAGAACACACAAAACTCAGGTAGTTTTGGAATGGCTAAGAGACAATGAACCAAATATACCAGATGGAGAGATAACTCCTCACGTTCAAGCCATAGCCCCTGAATGTAAAAAAGAAGATGTTGTTGAAGCGTATAGAGATTATTATATGAAATGTAAAAGACATTTGGCAAAATGGAAAAACAGACCAATACCATATTGGTACACATAGGAGATAAATATGAGTAAGAATATATTAGTTACTGGAGGTTGCGGTTTTATTGGACATCATCTTGTAGAACATATTCTAAAAAATACTGATTGGGAAGTAAGCATAATAGATAAACTTTCTTATGCCTCAGAAGGATATGACAGGCTTAGAGACATAAAATGTTTTGATGATAAAAGAGTAAAAGTTTTTTCTACAGATTTTTCAAAGCCTATATCTATTGGTTTGACAAAAGAACTGGGTAATATCCAATATATTTGCCATCTCGGAGCCGAAAGTGATGTAAATAAATCCATAGAAAATCCTGAGCCATTTGTTATAAATAACGTTCTCGGGACTATGTATATTTTAGATTATGCCAGACGCCTTGACGGTTTGGAAAAGATGTATTTTATGAGTACCGACGAAGTTTTTGGTCCAGCCCCGACAGGAGTAGCATACAAAGAATGGGACAGATATAACTCGGCCAACCCGTATTCGGCTTCAAAATCTGGAGCAGAAGAGTTATGTTTGGCTTATGCCAATACTTATAAACTCCCGGTATTTGTTGGGCATGGAATGAATGTCTTTGGAGAGAGGCAAAACGTAGAGAAGTTTATTCCGCAAACTATTCGCAGAGCATTACTTGGAGAAAAGGTCATTGTTCATTCCGACAAAACAAAAACTATTCCAGGTTCGAGATTTTATATTCATGCTAGAAATGTTTCTTCTGCTATTTTATTTTTGCTCGATAAGGGACAGATTCGAGATAAATATAATATCGTTGGAGAAAAAGAAGTTAGCAATCTCGATTTGGCTTTATTTATTGCTTCTGTCGTCGGTAAAAAGTTAGATTATGAGTTGGTGGATTTCCATTCGTCAAGACCAGGGCACGATTTACGATATGCTCTTGATGGAGCAAAAATGAAGGAGATGGGTTGGGATATACCCATGATCTTTGAACAATCTCTCGAAAGCACTATTAGATGGACATTGGCAAATCCTAAATGGATTGGATTGGAGAATATATGATAAATGAAGATGAGATGTGGCAATGTCCGTATTGCGAATGTCTGAACTATGTAGTTTACGGCTTATCTTGTCGTAGTTGCGGTCGTTGTCTTGTCAAACATCCTGTTTATGGAGAGGTGTTTATAGTTGCCCCAAAACCTACGACAGAAGAATGTTTTGTAGCACCGAAAGATGTTCTATACGAAGATAAAAAAGATTTTCTTGAACAGATAAACGATTGGATTTTTGAAAAAATGAAAAAATATAATGAGCAAGAAGAAGAAAAAATAAGAAATGGCAAAGAAACCAAAGAATATATAAAAATTGATGATATAATGGAAAGAATGAGGAGATAGGGATAATGGCTAAACTTAATACTTTATCTGGGCCAAAAAGAGATTATCCGACAAGCGTGAAATGTAGTGAAGATAAATGGCATGGGATTTTGAGACTGGAAAATGGAAAAGATTTTTGTCCTGATTGTTGGAGAGATAAAGTCATTTGGAAAAAGTAAAATGGCAAACATGGAAGATTTTGATGGTTTGATAGGAATGTGGGAAACATATAAAGAATGTCATGGCAAAAGTTCTGCCGCAGATGAAGAGATAAGACAATGCGAGTATATTATCAAAGAAAATACTTGCGAAGAACATGAAGAGTTTCTTCGTTGTTCGTATCAACTTTTAGAAACATTGTGGGATTACTGAAAAAGGAGAAATAAAATGAAAACAAGACAAGGATTTGTAAGCAACAGCAGTTCAAGTAGTTTTATTATACATTGGTCGGCAGATACAGACGATTTTGGCACAGGAGAAGATTTTACTTTTGCTGAGTTCGTGAATAAAGTTTTATTTGATTGGGGAGCAGACAGAAGCGTAGTAGATGAGGTCGTAGAAAAAACTAAAAAGTTGGATGACGAAACATATGAAACAACCTACTGGACATGCATGACCAATTCAGCTTTGGACTATGGCAACGCTGCTATGCTTCATTTGTTTATGTTGAGCGTCCCAGAAATGGGAGATAATAGCGGATGCTACAAACTTTTGGGGACAAAGATAGAATATGATTGAGAGAGATATAAATAAACGATGGGAACAAGGAATAAAACATCATCCCAAAAGTATGGCTCTTTTCAAAAGATTAGAAGATATAGATTTTCGTCTTTGCGATGATTATTTCTGTTGGAAATATGGCGGAGACGGAGACAACGGAGAAACACTGATGTATGAGATGGACATCATTTTTGAAGAAGATGACGAAAAGATGGCATCTGGACTATAATGTAGTGGCAAGTGTAGCACCGAACAGAGATTTTATATTTTGCGGAAAAAGGAAAATAAAAATGGAAGAAAGCATAAGAATAGAAGTTGAACAAGAAATATGTTCTATTTGCGGAAAAGATCTTTCTGCCTTGTCGCCAGAAGAAAACTTTGTCCAAGTTGGTTATTGTTTAGAGTGTAAAAGCCCAGTATGTTCAGAATGTAGAGTCTCTACAAAAGCACATAAATGTGAATAACTAAAAGGAGAATATATATGACGATGGGACACTTTATCGAAGAAAAAGATCTTGAAACACCAGAGAGTTTTATGAAATGTTTTATGCCTGAAGAAAAATACGGCAAAATAAAAAGTTTCAGTGTTAGTCAAATGGTTCATATTACAGACAACGACATGAAATCTTATTTGAGTGTTTGGATTTCGCCAAAAAGAGACAGAACTTCGAAGGATGGAAAAACTTTTAGTTGGTGTACGGGCGATGGAGCACAGAAGACAGACTTTTTGTCCGTAAAATCTATGAATGATTTTCTAAAAAAAGTAGCCGATGTTTGTCGTGCGGCTAATATCGAAATAAACTTTCGCACGGAAGTTATTGGTGTCCCTCAAATGAATGATATGATACTTAGATTTACCGGTGATTTATTGTCTTTATAAAGAAAAAATAATAAAAAGGAGAAAATAGAATGAAGTTCAAATGTCAAGTTGAAAGTTTTATAGATGGCATTTTAGCAGCCGTTGATGTTTCAAGCAAAGGGACAATAAAAGAGTTTTATGGAGTTGATAAGATAAATGTTGAAGCAACCAAAGACAACATTGTTATTTCGGCTTTTGGTGGTAAACTTGGATTGACCTCAACTTTATCCAACGTTTCGGTTCCTTCTTTGAACTATGTCTTTGATACGGCAGGAAAAACGACCATAAGTTCAAAAGATTTGCTTTCAGTCTTACAATCCTTTGATGCTATTGAAAATGTTATTGTCGAACTAAAAGAAGACAAGATGACTGATACTAAAGAGCTTATCGTTAGTATGGAAAAAGACGAAGAGCAGTTTCAGACAATCCCATGTTTTCATGCGTTCATAGATATACCAGTGAAAACTGATAAGTTTGCCAAAGAACTGAAAATAGATAAGAAAGTTTTTATATCTGGTATAAAAAAAGTTATGTATGCTGCCGGATACGAGACAGAAAGGCCAGAGTTTCTTGTTTTTGCTTTGACGGCATCTAAAGACACACTGAGATTTTCAGCAGGCACAGGAGCCAGACATTCTATTTATGAAGTAGAAGGAAAAAACATAGTAGAAGCATCTCCCACAGATATGGTGTTTATGGTTCCGAAAGACCATACACAGGCGATGTTGAAGGCTTTGGGTTCTGCCAGTTCTGATGTGGTTGTTTTGAAAGAGGCAAAGAAAGCCAACGATGTTCCTTTTCATATCGTTGTCGAATGCGAACCTCAAGATTTCATTCTTGTTGGTCTTGATCCTTCTAATAAATGGCCTGATGAAAACAAAGTGCTTGGATTGGACTACAAATACAAGATGGTCATAAAGCTTGGTGATTTAGCATTGGCGGCTAAAGGAACGGCAGCAACGCTCAACGAGCAAGTAAAAGAAGATATGAAACAAGGTAAAAAGTCCCACAAAGCCATATTTGATATAGATGTGGCAAAGAAATCAGTGAATATAAAAACAAATGAATATATGAGATCGTCCAGAAAAGTGGCATTACAAGATGTTTTCACTACTGACAATAATGAAATGTCTTTTGCCTGCGTATCTTCTTATCTTTCAGAAATAGTAGATCAAGGAGATAGAAATGAGTATATTCAGTTGGAAGCCATCGAAGCAAAAAAACCGATAGTCGTTTATTTCTATGCTCCAGAAAAAGTGGCAGACGAAAAGACATTGAAGAATGTTGATAAAGCAAAGGGATATACAGAGAAGTTTATTACTTTCTTTGGAACATATTCGATATAAGGGGATATAATATGTTTTATGAATATGCTTTTTGGATTTCTGTTATTGCATTTTTTATTTTGTCTTCAGCATATATTCGTCTAGACAATCTTTATACCCAGTTGAGGCATAAACATTATGAAACTTCTGATTGGCATAAAGAAGAAAAAAGGCCTAAAAATAAATGATTACCAAAGATTTAGTAAAACTTTTTTGGCTTAGTGGCTCTTACTATAAACGAAAAGAAACCATAGCCGATATAAAGTCGGCTATTGGTTCTTTTCAACTCCATATGTATGATGAAAAGTTTTCTGGCGATTATATTGAAAGCCAGATACTTGAAACCGGTCTTTTTTGTGATAATAAACTTGTAGTCCTAAAAGATTTGCCTTCTTATGGAGGAACGACTACAACAGATAATAAGAAACTTATAGATTTGTTTGGAAAAATACCTGATAATGTTTTTGTGATTATAGATGGTGTTCCAAGCACCGAAAGGCCAGCTTTATACAAAGCAGTAAAAGATTTAGGCAAAGTCTTAGATTTCACGTTATATCTGAATAGAAAAGAAGCCTTGAACTGGATGGCCAGCAGAGTAAGAGAAAAAGGAAAGTTGATAGATTTTTCTGTTGTAGAATATATTGTTGATGCCATAGGTGTAGAAGAAAATAGCAAAGGCATAGATGTAGACAGATTATATGTATCATTGAAAAAAGTTTTATCTTTTATAGGTAAAAGGGATGAAATACTGATGGAAGATGCCATAAAGTCGGCGGATAAATATGATAGATTTGCTATGTGGGGAAACTCAGGTTCTCCAGAAGGTAAAAGTCTTTTTGAAGCGTTAGACAATAAAAATCTGAAACAATGTTATATTTGTGTAAAAAATGCCTGTGAAAAAGATTATGTTTCTTCTGTAGCCCAAAAACTTTTTAGTGTTCTATTGTGGAGATATAGAATGTTGTTTTTCGCTAAAGAAGCTTCTTTTGGCAAAAATAAAGCAGATGTAGCTGGTTATTTACAACAATCTATAGTCAAGTTCAAAAAAGAAGATATAGGAAACTTTCAAAGATATACTAAGGAACAGAATGATAAAGGAGAAGCCGTTCCGACTTATAGTGTTGGAGCTATAAATGCTGCTACTAAAGGGTTTTATGGCAAACAGCCGTCTATTTCGCTTTACACCAGAGAGCAGTTATACAGGATAATGAGATGTATAGGAGAAAGTTTTTCTAAGTTGAGATCCAACGACATAACAGATCCAGAAATAATGTCGCTGTTTGATAGTCTCTTTTTTACGATAATAGATGTAGGAATAGTTGAGGAGGATTTAGCCTCTTACAGAAAACTTGCTCGACAGGAGACTTTTTAGTGTCAGAATACAAAAACAATAAAATAAACAGATGTCTTTTAGATATAATACAGCTTGTATCTAAAATGCCCGAGGATATAGAAAAGTTCATAGAAAACGGCGATCAAAAGTCTGTAGACACGTTAGTTGACAAAATAGAAGATATAGACGCAAAGTGGGACAAAGCTAAGAAATCGACAGCATCGTTGATAAAGGTAGTAGTCGATCCAGAAGCACCGGAAGAAGATTTTGAAATAACGGAGAAAGGGGTTGAGTTCTAAATGTCTGACCACTATGCCACGTTAGGAGTCGAGAAGACGGCGACTCAAGAAGAAATAAAATCTGCCTATAGAAAAATGGCTTTGAAATACCATCCTGATGTAAATAAGGAACCAGAGGCAGAAAAAAAGTTCAAAGAGGTAGGAGCGGCTTATGAGATTTTATCCGACTCTGCCAAAAGAACTGATTATGATAATGGTGGTGTTGGGCGTATGAACCATTTTGGTTTTGGGTTCGGAGGAGGATGGCCCAACTTTGGCAATCGCAGGCAACACAACCAGCAAGCACAAGACGGAGAAAATGTTCAAGTTGTCGTAGATTTATCTTTAGAGGAGATAAATACAGGAACAAATAAAGATATAACTTTTTCCAGAAAAGAAGTATGCCCAGATTGTAAGCTTCATCCTGGTTTGAAAAAAGACAAAAAAGCTCATAAATGTAGTGATTGTAATGGAATAGGAATGGTGGTTGAGGTAAGCGAACGAGGAAATGTGAGGATGCAGCGTCAAACTATTTGCTATAAATGCCAAGGCAAAGGTGAGATTATTCTCGAAGAAGATAAATGCGATGCTTGTAAAGGAGAAGGAAGAATAAATGCGTCCAAGACCATATCTATAAAAATCCCCAAAGGAGTGAATGATGGCTCTGTTATGAGATTGGCAAGAGAGGGAGGAAGAGGAGTCAAAGGGGGTGATGATGGAGATGTTTTGGTTATTTTGAGAGAAAAGGAACACGAAATCTTTGTAAGAAATGGAGATGATTTAGTTTTAGAGGTTCCCATAACAACATCTCAAGCAGTTTTAGGAGAAGAAATAGAAGTGCCTACCATAGACAGAGAAAAGACAAAAGTATCTATTTCTGCTGGTTCTTACGATGGAAGTTGGCAAAAAGTAGATAAAAAAGGGCTTCCTGTCTATGGAGAAAATAAAAAAGGCGATATGATTGTAGTTTTTAGAATAAAAGTTCCCGCAAATCCAAGCGACGATATGAAAAAGCTGTTTGAACAGATAAAAGAAATGGAAAAAACGTTGATTTTGGACGATGAGAAGATAAAACTCATTGAAAAATACAAACAAGGAGAATAAAAAATGGCTTTCAAAAAAACAATAAAAACAGGTGAAGTATTGAAGGAGACAAGATCAAATACCGAGTTTCCAAAAGGAACCAAGTTTGTTATGGACCATAAAATCCATAGAGTTATAGAGGAGTTTACCGATAGCTCAACAGATTGGAGAAGAACAATGTCGGACACCGGAGATGAAGAGTTAGTGATGCTCTCTTCTCTAAAAAGAGATTTGGATGCTGGAGCTTTGAAGTTCATAGAGGCAACGAAACAAGAATAAAGGATTTATAAAAAAAATCCCGAATATAAATAAAAAGCTAAAAACATTCGGGAGAATATAAAATGGAAAAGATCGTCCTAAATCTTGTAAAAATAGCAAACTTTTTTGATTCACGAAATAAAACGAAAGAAGCGTCTATATCTGATGATATGGCTTCTTTTTTCGTTGGCATAATGAAATCCAATGAAGTTTGGACTAAAATAGCAAGCACCGAAACCAAGACAAAGCTTCAAATAAAAAGAGCAGAAACTATTTCCGGTATTTTGAAAAATCTGAAGATTTTAGAAAAAACAGCCAAAAGAGAAACTGAAGAAACAAACATTCCTGCTATAACAAAAATGTTTCGTAGCACCGAAATAAACATTTTGAAGTATATACTCAGCAACGACTTATACAAAAATGTAAAAATAGCGGGTATATGGGATGTCGTAAAGAATGTCGGTAAAAGCACTCTGGAAGGATTGTTTTCTCCATTTATCCCGGCATTCCAAAAAGCAACTTACAGCGAGATAGTAAAAACTTTGACAAATGTAAAAAATGAAGCCGAGAAAGCATTGGCTACAATACAAAATAACCCAGAACAAAGTCAAAATGTTCTAAAAGTATTTATGGGACAACTAAAACCAATACACGATAAATTTCTACAAATGGCAGCAAAAGCCTCTGCCAATCAGGATAAACTAAACTTTATTGCCACCAACGCTACTATAGATAGTTTTAGAGGGTTGAGTAATAGATTGAGAGATAATATGGACCCCGCTGAAGCCGTAGAGAGTTTTATCTATACGATAGAAGAGGTCATTAGGAGCAGTTCCCAGTTCGGACAAGAGCTATCCCAAAGAGGCAGCGGCCAACGGCAATCTGATCCCAACGGCTCTCAACAGACAAGTGAGCCGACCAGACAAGAAGGATATGCCGGATATAATGGAACAGCTCCACGAAGAAAAGGCCAGAAAGCACCTATGGTTATTCCGGAGTTCGACCAAATAGATTGGAATAAAGTAATGAAAAGTTCTTATGTGACCGGAAAAAATCTTACCGAAGCCTTACAAAAAAATCCCACAGAAGCTACAAAAATAGCAAATGAACTTGGAATACCCTTGGATTGGCAAAATCAAGGCAGAAATAAATACCCCCAGGACACTCAAAATCCCGGACAAAGGCAGATCGATTTTGGGTCAAGATTGAAAGATTTTATACGTAGAGAAGGAAAAGAAGGATGGAAAAAACTTTATAGTTTGTTTCACATGAACCCATTTGGAAGCTCTTATTTACAAGGTAGGGCTGATGTCGGGGATTCTCCTACCGGAAAAAATAAAAAACCGGCATCAGAGTCGTCAGCCGAACATCTAAATAAGGCAAGGGATTATCTTCATGAGTGGTAATATGATTTTATCTTGAGCATATAAAAATCTTTTTTCATACAACTATAATGTAGTGAAGGAGATAAAAATGATAGACAAAGAAGCAAGCGAAAATAATGGTCGTTTAGTGTGGGACTCTTCCAAAACAGGATGGTATCAGGTTCCTCCAAGCACACCTTTTAGCAGGCAGTTTGATAAGGACCAAAGAGATTATGCTAAAAATATAAAAAATCAAATAAGAACTGGTGGAGATATAGATTGTGATAATGCCGAAGTTATAACTTATTATTCCGAACAAATCAAACAAGAAGAAAAAAATAAAAAAGCGGCAGAAAGAGCAAAAAGAATGGCTACTGGAAAAGCAACTTTTTGGGATAAACTGACTGATTTTTTTGGCTAAAATTTATCAGTTGTCTATAATGTAGTAGAACAAAAAGAAGGGATAAAAGATGAAGAACGACGAAAAAACTCAAAAGCGTATTTCATTTCTCGAAAATTTTCTGTCAAAATGCTCAAAAGCTTATTACGAACCGTAGTTTTCGTAATGATCTACCCCATCTTCTGGGGCTTCCTGGCTCATTGATTTCACCTTGCTCACTTTGATGTTCCGGATTTTACTCAAGTCATCAAAGCAAGTAGAGGATAAAATCTCCCCAGTCTTGAAATCCCTACGATCCGTAGGTATTTTGTTTTGTCGTAGCCCTTCATTCAATATACATTGGGCTGACTTTGTATCTCGGTCCATACTAAAACCACAATCACAAGAATATACCCTTTCTGACAAAGGTATTTTGTTCAAACAGCCACAGGCAGGGCATAACTGTGTAGAAGGGAAGAACTTACCAACCATTATAGGTGTATGGGCTTTGTGCTTCAAAGCCTCTATTATCCCACCTATACCGGAGTTTTGTATTTTCTTTCCGTGCCCAGACGCTTCCCACGCATGTATGCTCTCGTTTTGAAAACACACATACTTGAAGTTTTTAGTTATGACATTTACTATCTTATTTCTTATATCTTTTTTCTTATTTACTAGTCGATTATACGCTTTCTCTCGTTTTAGCAAATCTTTATTTTTATTATTCGATTTTGGTCTATTATTCTTAGAAATCTTTCGACTGAGGCGTTTTATTCTTTCAGAAACCGGAACCTGAAACTCGATTTTGGTTCCATCCGAAAGCGTAAGTTGGGTCTGACAGCCAAAGTCTATACCAATGGCCTTGTCAGGTGGCGAAACGGAGGGTTTTTGCTGAAATGTAGTGATGTTGAAATAATAGTCATCGGCTGCTTTTATTAGATTTGCGTTAGCATATTCAGAGTTTTCTGGTATTTGATCCAATCCTCTTACATTGATTATCTGTTTGATGCCCTGGATTTTTATTTTATTTTTACCTATTATCCTGTGAGTCCCGTTTTTTACGGTTTTTGCGTATTGCCTCAATGGGATAGAAGTTATTTTAGATTTATATTTCAGTCTGCCTGTTTTGTATCCTTTTTTCTTCAAACCGGATATAGAACAGATGGCTTTTACCATTCTCCCTTGTATGGCCTGTCTCATGGCTCCTGACAGGTTATTTAGCTGTCTTTTTTCCATTTTATCTTTTACCAAAACATCCACTTCTTTTGTTTTTGTGTCAAAATTGAATGGGTCGCCAGTCGAAAGGATGTAGTTGTAGAGCCATTTACTTTCGACAAAAAACATATCGAGTTTTTCCTTGGTTTCAGAAGAAAGTTTAGATTTTACAATCTTCAGACGATAAACCTTACAGATTTGGTTTTTTCTTCTTTCTTTTGTATTTTCTCTTGTCTGTTTTCTTGTCGAACTTTTCATAATAATATATTCGTACATGTACGCTAAAAATCCTTCTTTTATTTTGGAAAAATAAAAATATATTTTTCTACTGCACGAGGATCTCTATAATGTGATGAGAGGAAATGAAACATGGATAATGAGGAAAAAAAATCTAAACGCATATGTCTTTTAGAGAAATCTATCGCCATATATAGAAATACATATTACAATGGCATCGTCGATGGTCAAGAGATTACTGATGATGAATATAATGCTATGGAAGCAGAACTCAAGGTATTGAAACCAAATAGTTCTATTTTTACAGCCGTTGGAGACGAGATTTCATCTGGTTTTGAAAAAGGCAAACATCTTATTCCAATGGGAAGTCAGAGCAAATGTGCCAACACGGACGAGCTAAAAGATTGGTGGCGTCTTCTTGCGAAAAAAGGAGATTTGCTGGCTACTTACAAACTTGATGGAGCGAGTTTAGCACTTTATTATGATAATGGACAACTCCAACAAGCCATTACTCGTGGTGATGGTATTGTTGGTAGAATAATCACTTCAAACGCCAAAAAGTTTATCGACGTTCCCGAAAAGATCGATTACAAAGGAAAACTTTCTGTTCGTGGAGAGGCACTTCTTTCTGTTGAAAAGTGGAAACAGATTGATCCAGAGGCGTTGAACCCACGAAATCTTGGAACCGGTATTATGGGAAGAGAAGACGGAGAAGGTTCAGAAAATCTTCGATTTATCGCTTTTGATTGTGATGCCGAGACTTCTGAAGTTGTTTTCAAAACTAAAGTAGAGAAAATGAGATGGATGGCTAATAAATCTTTCTCTACTTCTCCTATGTATTTTTGTGGATGTTCAGTAGGTGGAGGAAACCCCATAGTAGAGGTTGAAGCTTATTATAATCTGGTAAATAATGAAAGAAAAAACAACGCTGTAAAAATAGATAAAGAACATTTTTGGATTGATGGAATAGTTGTTGAACTTGATAATCTGATTTTCCAAGAAGAACTTGGCATAACGTCAGGAAGGCCCAAGTTTTCCACAGCATTGAAGTTCCCTTCACCGGGGGCCGAAACTACCCTTGAAGATGTAGAGTTGAACGTAGGGCATACTGGGGCCATTGTGCCTACTGGTATAGTGTCTCCAACCGAGATTGGTGGAACGACGGTCAGCCGGGTGACTTTGAACAACTGGGATTATATCGTAAATATGGATATAGCCATAGGAGATATAGTAAAAGTCGTAAAAGCAGGAGATATTATCCCCAAAATCGTTTCTGTCGTAAAAAGGTCGGATAATAGAAAAGAAATCAAACTTCCTACGTCTTGTCCCGTTTGTGGTGGAAATGTTGGAAAAGATACAAATGTAGATGGTTCTGAAGGTGTTGTTTTGAAGTGCCTAAATCCCAAATGTGTAGCAAAGGCTATGGGTAAGATAAAGAAACTTATTAGCAGTTTGGACATTTTGGAAATAGGTGATGCTATTATTGAAGGGATGTATAAAGCAGGAGTAGTCAAGAATGTAGCCGATTTGTTCAGATTGGAAGAAAAAAAGAAAGAAATAGCCGCTCTGAATGTTGGAAATGGAAACTGGGGTAGCAAGAGAACCAAGACAATGATAGACGAAATAAATAAAAGAAAAGAACTTACTTTGCCAGAACTTCTTGGTTCTCTTGGCATAAATGGTCTTGGCAAACGAAGAGTTCAGATTATTATTGACAAGACGGCTGGCAAAATGGATAAAATAGAAAACTGGAGAGATGGAACATTGGTAAAACTGGCTGTTGAGGCAGGAGTTCCAAAAATAGCCAAAAACATCCAAAAAGGGCTGAATGAATGTAGCGACATTATTGACGACTTGTTGAGCGTCATAGAACTAAAAGAAGAAACAAAAGAGAAGGAGAAAACAATGACTACTGGAAAGTTGAATGGAAAAGTGTTCGTATTGACAGGTAAGTTTAGCCGAGTAAAAGAAGAAATCCATCAGGACATTAGAAATGTTGGTGGTTCGACTTGCGACAGCTTACATAAGGATTGCCATTACTTAGTTCAGGCAGACCCTCTTAGCACAAGTAGCAAAACACAGAAGGCAGAGAAATGGGGCATCCGTGTTATTGGCGAAGATGATTTGATGGAGATGATAAACGGATAAAAGGCACAACGAAAAGATCCTTGAAAAAATCTTTATTTTCTTGAAGGATTTTTACTGGACCTGTTGTATAATGTAGTAGGAGAACAGAAATGACAAAACAAGCAGAGAAGTTAGTAAAAGAAATAAGGGTTATGGTTCAACCATCCCTCTATGATGACTTTCATGAGATATGCGTAGAAAACTATGCCAATATATCAGTGATTATACGAAATCTTATGCTTGAATATGTCAGAGAGTATAGAGAAAAGAGGAATATGGGTAAATCCTAAGTGATAAAGATTATACACGGAGAACTTTGGAGTGAAGATTTTAGCCAACTAAACAAGTTGGTAGAAGATTTTTCTTCGTGTATGAGATTTGCTTTCAATCGTTTTCAAAAAGATCACAATAGTTTTGATGAAGTAAGAAACTTAGCAAAATGGAAATATAACACCTTGAACGCAAGGCAGGTAGCTGACGCTGTAATGCTGGCAGAACAGATTTTCAACAGAAATGGCAATAAAAAGGTTATTTTCGGAAGTAGAAAACTTTGGAACTACCTAAAATCTGGTAAAATAGACAAAGAAGAATGGAATAACCATAAAAATGGGCAGATATATGCCAGAGGAGACAAAAGCAGAAAGGGCAACCAAATAACCAGAGTCGTTGGTGAAAAACTACAAATAACGATTGGCTACCATAAGTTTATTTCCTATAAGCTTTTTATTCCACAAAAATTTCAAACTGAACTCCAATGTCTTTTGGCGTCAGGACAAGCCTATAATGTCAGATTGATAAAAAAAGATAAAACTCACTACCGAGTTGTTATCGACTGCAAGACCGAAGACACTAAGCCATATATCGGTTTTGCCGACGGAGCCATAGGAATAGACACAAATCCAGATAGAATAGCCGTTTGCGAAGTGTCAAAAAATGGAAACTTGGTGAAATCCTTCTCGTTGGTAAATAATAAGTTGGCCTTTGCCTCGGAAAATAAGAGGGAATATGAAATAGCCCTGCTCGTCAGAAAAGTCATAGATTATGCTATGGAGGTTGGAAAAGGCGTAGTTTTTGAGAACCTATTTTTTGATAAAACCTTTGAAAGAGGTAAAAGAAAGACCAATCGAATGAAGTCAAACTTTATTTATCGTAAGTTTTTGTCGCTGTTGGAGAGGAAATGCCAGGAGTATGGGATTGGCTATAAACAAGTAAATCCTGCTTATACTTCGGTTATAGGCAAACTAAAATATAAAGACATATACAAAATAAACGTCCATGAATCCGCTGCCTTCGTCATAGGCCGCAGAGGTCTTGGATATAACGAAAAACTATCTCTTAGGGGATACAATCATAACGAAGTGAAAAAACTGACCCTTTCCACCCTTAGAACCCATGAAGGAAAAGACAAGGTAAAAGGGACGGGCAGGATACACTCATGGAGATTATGGAGGTGCCTAAAAGATAGAACCAAAGCCGTCCTCACAGGACTATCGAGTAGTATGTTCGGCCTAAAAGAGACGAATGACTTGTCCCAATACGACAAACTCGAAAATGTAGGCGAAACTCCTACGGGTGAAATCTTCCCGCAAGAACGGATCGCTGGGAGTAGGGTAAAACCTTATGTGGGAGAAAGACCACATTCAAAACAAACCAGAAGTGGTTAGTTTTGTAAATCCGGGGTTAGGTATATTGGCCGTATTTTTAATGTGCTTATGAGGAGAACAAAATGGATGATAATGAAAAAGAAAAAATAGCAGCAGAAATAGAAAAAATAAAAGATGGTCTTGTCAAAGCTGGCATAAATGAAAAATATATTTATGACGGACCAGAAACGAAAGATATGAAAATAGTAGTTTATGAGAGAGGAGAACAAAAATGTTTGAAAATGAAGTAAAAGTCCGTTGTCCTGAATGTGGAGAACTTTATGACCCCATGAATATAACAGGAGGGTTTCATTGTCAGCCAAAACCTCCAAAAGTTTTGGTTGAGCAGAGCGAATATGAACGATTGAAAAAGATGTTTGATGAAGCTGTTGAAAAGCAGGCAAAAGAAAAGGCAGAAAGAATAGTTTCAACTCTGGACGAACAATCTTATATTTATTGGCCATATGACGAATACTGGACAAAAGAAGAATATGAACACTATTATGAAGAGGCAAGAAAAGAAGTTGTAGATTTGATAAAAAATATATTGGTAGAAGAAAAACAACATGGGAGATAAAAATGAAAATCAACTACGAAGAAATGTTTGATTTTATCGTCAAAGAGTTGGATCATAATGGTTTTGAGATAATGGATACATTTGATTTTGGCAGAGGGAGAACTGCCGAAAAACAAAAAGAGATCACTCGCGAGGTTTTTACGGATGCTTTCAAAAAGTATTTTATAAATAAGAAACAAAAAGAAGATTTAGTGAAAGCCCTCGACACAACAGGGCGGAGATTAGAAAAAAAGGAGAA
>Ga0172381_10002874_pt1 | contig 18606 bp, 40 predicted proteins | sample Leawel6488metaG_FD_119754 | JGI IMG/M metagenome (GOLD analysis project Ga0172381, IMG submission 119754) | Leachate microbial communities from a municipal landfill in Southern Ontario, Canada - Leachate well 64-88 metaG | ecosystem: Engineered > Solid waste > Landfill > Unclassified | place...
ATCAAGCCACTCTTCAATAATCACCCCATCACCGATCTGACAAAGAACCAAATTGCGACATTCCTTCCATTGGGCATCATTCACCTGATTATATCCAGGAGCCAAAACAACCATTTCCTTAGTAGAAGGAACCGGAATAACCTTAACACCATTCTTAGTCCAATTCACTAGCATAAACACTCCTTGTGCCTATATGGCTACTTTCTTTTAAGAAACCCCACAAGGAGGATTAGTTCCTTGTGGGGCAGATTACTCAGAGTCCGTCTACGAAGCAGATACTCAGAGGATAGTGGAAAACAACGCCAGCGATACGAGCGAGACAGGGAATGGTATACGCCAGACCCTTCTTCTCCGCCTCGAACTGCTCAAAGGGAATGGGAAGAATAAGCTCCAGGTGGTCGGCATCGTTCTTGAACACGATAGCCCTAGTACCTGAAGTGTCGCTCGCGGTCTTCAACTCATTGAGCCATTCAATCTTCTTAATATGCTGATTGGTCCGCATAAAGTAACTAAGAACAGTCTCGTCAGAATACGTACCAAGACGCTTAGTCTGAATGAGGTTGTACTGAGCCAGAGGCAGAAGCATGGTATCAGGAATTTCCACGCCGTTAGTAGCCTCAATAACCGCATACACCATGCCATTCATATCCGCAAGAATCTCGTCGGCAGTCTTAACCGCCCACGTATATCCCGCAGTACCAGAAGTAAGAGTAAACTCAGTCGCACCAGAGCAACCGAGGAATCCAACAAGATTAGTAGCAGAATCGCCGGAGAAGGCGATAGAGTTAATCTTGTCCTCAATGGCCCGACGAGCGGCGTCCGCCCTACGAGTCTCAAGGGGGAACCCAGTCATCTGAGCACGTCGAATCTCCTGAATAGAATATCCATACGCACTACCAAGATCATGCGGCTTGATAGAAGTCTCGGTACCATAGACATCCACACGAGGGAAGTCAGTGGCATAATCGGACACCATCTTCGCACTACCAACTCTAGTATAGGAACGATAAGTAATTTCAGTGGCAGCCGGGCCAGCAGAGGCATCTACAGGAAGAAGCCCCAGGGCCTTATTGGGCGCCCACTTAGTATCATACGACTTAGCCTTAATAACCTCTAGCTCACGCTTGAAAAAAGCGGACTCGTTAGCGTCGAGGTTCATTGCATCAATATGTTCAGCCATTTTCTACCTCCTCCTTACGCTACGAGCTTGATGCCGTTGACTTCAACAACAGCCAGACCGGACACGGTGGCCTGATTAGTGCGGAACATACAGCCACCGTCATAATTACCGGAAGCCGTAGTAGTGAACAGACCAGACGAATTGGCGTAAGCAGCTTTGGGAGCATCAGCAACCGCAGCAGCAACCTGAACCCAAATCTCGCCCTTCTTCAGAACATTCACAACATCATAAATCGCATAAGTCCCGACATCCCCGATATGGGAAATCTGACTAGCAACTGCAATACCCATAAACACATCACCGCTAGAATAGGTGGAATGGACAGAAGTAACCGTGCCGGGAGTCTGATAAACAGGACGACCGGGAGTAACAGCTTCGGCCGCAGGATAGCTCTCGATGAAGCAATCCTGGGTGAGTCCATAGGGAAGACCTAGAATAGCGGAATCCATAGTACCATAAGCAGCCATGATTCCTCCTTATTCCTTTACTTTCTTAGTAAGTCTATCAATATATGCCTGTCTAGCCTTCTCGGCATTAGGGGCATCCTTAGTATCCGTCTTGTCCACGCTATCCGCATTGAGCTTCCGAGTCTCAGCATCGGCATTCAGCTCACTCTCAAGCTGTTCAACCGCACCATCAAACCGAGCATCAATGTAGACCTGATCCTTGCCATCCAGATTAGCCTTGGGGAACGCCTTCAGGATAACCGCCTTCTGAACGGCGACATTATCCATTGAATCGGCAACCTCGACACCAACTTGCTTAGCAACCTCAGCAAGAGAAGCCTTCTTAACCTCAACATCACGCTTCGCGGCCTCATCAGCCCTAGCCTTCTCAAGCTCCTTCACCTTTGCCTCGGCCTTGTCCGCCCGATCCTTATGGGTATCGCGCTCGGCCTCAATCTTAGCCTTCTCCGCAGTCAGAGCATCAAGGCTAGTCTGAAGACCGTCTGCACGATCCTTTTCCGCCTTAATAAGACTCTGAACTTCGGAGGCATCTACCTTGACAACCACATTCGTGGGTTCTGCCATTGTTTCCTCCTCAATCTTGTCATTACTATTTATTAGTACCGCATCTGCGGAATCTAACCTAATCCTTGCCTGATCGCCCTGCCTCGCCCTGTCTACCACCGCGACGTGATTTGCCCTGATCTTACGTTGGATGCAGTCATATGCCATTCCTCCAAACACACCAGGAGAATTCTCAATTTCAGCATCATAGCCAACACTGAGAGCCCTTTTACCTGCCATGATATCTGCAATAGCGGTAGCGTCCTGGATAATCATATCAATCGTAAGGAACACATTATCCCGATTCATGGGATTCTCACCCAAGTTACCAACTTGGTACTGCTTCACGTTCTCGGCAGTGACTTTCTCATCTGGATGATCGTTGGTGACTGGTTTCAGTTTATAGGACTCCAGAGAATCCTCTGCAAATACATCATCAGGGAGGCGGAGTTCCCTAACAACCGTTCCATCGGCCATCAAATATGGGAAAACGCCAATAGAAGTAACGCAGGCCTTCCCCTTCAGATAGCCCTCTGGGGTTTTAGTAAACGCTTCCGTCATCCAAGCCGGAGCGTCCACTGTATCAAATCTATGGACGACAGCCATTACTTCCCCTTCTTGGGGGTCTTCTTGCCGCCACAACCGTCTTTCGGCATCTTCTCAGATTTACCTTTCTTTTCGTTTTTCTCACCACAAGCCATATATGGAACCTCCTATATATTAAAAATCATATATATCTAATACCTCTATACCACAAAAATCAGTCCTTGTCAACCCCCTAGAAACTAATATTTCAATCGTAATTAACTATGGTACAACAAAAAACCGCCCCCGAAGGAGCGGCTACTAATAAAAACAATGTCCTATACCTAAAGTAAACGGGTAAATTCCTCTTCGGCAGTTTTCCAGGACTCATCCAAGAAGCAATCCGAGTATTTCTTATACACCTTACCAGGATGGGTTGCAATAGCAAACGTAGCCGAAAATGCCGTCTTATTAAATGCAGGGGTTCCGGTTGTCTTCCTGATATCTGACAGTTTGCGGTATAGAATGGGCAAATTAGGATAAACAGGCATTTCTTCAAACTTATCCTTAGATAGGATATCGTATTCCTTTATCCAGTCATACCCTAGCAAATGTGCCAGAACTACAGCAGTACGTATAGGAGCTGTGGTAAAGGTGCTCTTGTTAGTTGTAGAGATATTCTGTATCTCCCAATCTACAATTTCAGGGTATTTGGTCAGAAAAATAGCAACGTCGTCATCCTTCCTAGTACGGGACTTTCCAGCACTGCAATCAAAATTATTAAACATAAATACAAAAGGTTCTAGGTATTTACGGGGGATGCCAAGAACATCACTGGTTGAACGAGGCCTACCTGTATCAATAGGCCGTCCCATAGCAGTGCGCTTATCAGGATAATAACTGACCAATAGAGGCACTGCTATACCAGATCGAACAATCGCAACTAGGCGGTTTTGCCCATCTACCAGTTCCCCCTCAGCATTAAAAGCAATTCCTTGGTGGGATAATTCCCAATGCCCCCTAGTGATTATCTTGCCATACTCACCAATACGGGCACTGTTCAAGGGCCTATTGGACTTGTTCTTGGCTAACCACTTCAGGGCCATTGCCGGGGTAACTATTACCTCTTCAGTCTTTAATGAATTCATACTTCCTCCTGGGCTTATATACCCGAGGGCAAATATACCATTATCCGTTCAGATAGTCAAGAGAAATCTATGATGCCAGCACCTTTTCTAATTCTGGAATCCATTCTCTTAACACACTATCTAGGGGAAGCATCCTTAAAACATCTAGGATTTTCTTTGATCCCTCACTATTTGTAGAAAAACTAACATCCCTTCGTATACTATCATCAGTACCCATGTTTTCATGCTCTTCCCAGCATTGTCTAAATCCATATAAATCATTCATTTCTTTGAGAGTAGGATTATTTTCAAAAACATAAGCTACCTTCAAAATATCTCTAAATGAAAATACATACCCAATTTCATCCACTTTATCCTTAACCTTAAAAATTGCAAATAACATATCATCCTCCTATATTGAGTGATTCATTCCGCCAAAGCATATTTTATAAATAACTGAGTCTTTATAAGAATTTCCTCAAATTTCTTTCTACAATCCCATTCAAACTGATTATACTGTTCACACATATAAGATCGTCTACAAGATTCCCATATTTCATCATTAGTAATTTCCTCTGTAGATAACTCAATAAACCTATCCTTATTGTGATCCCTAAGAATCTTATTCATCCCACCCTTAAATATAGAACCAACAGGCTCCATGTCTTTATCTCGTATCCATTGAGGTAAATGTTCTGCCAGTTCATGTTTAACATCTTTAATGTATTGTTTATAAGAATCATCGGAAAGAACAAACTTCGCCAAATAAGGGATATCCCCACCATACATAGCATAAGTGCCAATATATCCTATATGAATAGGAATAACGTCAAAATGCTCAAAACAATTCTGAAACTTTTTCAATTCATACTCACTAAACCCCTCTTCTTCTAATTTTGCAAAGCAAATGCTCTTACTCATATAATCCTCCTATATTGGATAGATATAACTTAAACGGATTTAACAATCCGTCCTAAACACCCTTGTCCTGCCCTCATATGAAGAATCATCCTCTTCCTTATGTATTCGTGTGCGATGCTCTTCAGAAATCTCCACATAATCCCCAGATTCATTGATTTTCACCTTAATTTCCCCATAATGCATTCCTTCAATTCCGTTCCTAATAACATCTAGGATTTCAGCAGTGCATTTCATACTTCCTCCTCAAATGGTTCCTTATCTTTAAGTCTTTTGAAAAGTGCCATTGTAACCTTACAATGTGCATCATGTTTTCCACCATACATAGGATTATCTATTCCCGCTTCACAAAAACAATCCCCATTATAAAATCCCTTTAATGCAGACACGAGTTCTTTTCTAGTTATCATGCTTCCTCCTCTATCTCTTTATCTATTTCTGACAATAACGGTAAAAAATATGGACTGGCATTACATCTACAACAAATTTCAATCCCCGGCGCTACCATAGGCATCAAGGCTGTTCTGGGCAACCATGTTCTTCCATCCGTGGAATAAATAGTAGAATTACTCCATCTGCAAATAGCATAATCAATCGCCCAATGACTCGGAACTGCTTTAGGATATTTGCCCCTTGGATTACCCCGGACTGCTTCGTCCCTTGAACTTTGCCAGATATATCCGTCACTGCCATAACTCAAATCCTGTTCTCGGGCAATAAAAGAGTTTAGTTTTCCGACTTGATCTCTGGCAATTAGTTCCGCTCTGTACCCCGTAATTTTATCAGAAAGCCCCTGAATGGCCTCCTTCATTTCTTGCTGGCTCCATCCTGACTGCCAACCAGTCATTAACATCGTATTAAGTTTACCTACATACTCTTTACTCAAACTTTTTATTAGCTGATAATTCGTCGCTTCCCAATTCGCCTTCATAGCAGGCCACCATGACGCCCCACTCATAGATAATGGCATTCCCGTCATAACCTTAGTGATCTTCAAGTATTGTAGATTCTCAAATCCAAACACCTTTTCCGCTACATGCTCTAACATCTGCCCCAAAGCACCTGAAGATACATAGGTAGTCCCATAAACCAAAGCCAACTGCTGTTCAAGCTCGTTAAGTATCTGCTCCAGTTCGTCTGTATCAGCATCTTCCCTCAGATCATCCTTACGGTATAACTTGGGTATAACTACAGATAACCTTGAAATAGCCAGATCGACTATTTTCTGCTGGTAGGCGGATATATCCTTAGCGTAGGTTTCCTCTATGGCAAAGGGGTAAAGCATCTTGAAGGTGGGGTTACTATTCTTAACCCGCCATGCCTTAGTATGCTGTTGTCTGTATAATTTGACGAAAAGCCTAAATTCTGATGGGTTCATTTGACGTTATCCAATAGCTCAGGATTTTCATGGATATTACCTATAATTATACAATAATCAGTTTTGGTTTGGGTAAGTTGCCCTCCCATTTCTCCATATTCGTAATCTGCAAAATGATCTCTATGTCTTACTTCTCCTATATAACCCATATTATACATATATCGATATGCTCTTATAGTTTTAAGTATATCCCCTTCATAAATCTTATTTCCATTTTTATCCTTTAATCCTGTGAATTCTTCAATTAAAACATTATCAAAATCATATAAAGATTCCCCTCCTTCAGACCATCTCAAATGATCTCCATATTTATTCAACAAACAATCGTCTTCCCATTCCTCTTCTTTGACATTCCAAGTTCTATATTCAATTTCCCTCATATTATTTCTCCTCCACCTTCTTAGGCTCTTCCTTCAAACTATTCAAATCCTCTTCCGTAGGTTCTACAGGCTCAGGCACTTCCACTACCCCTATCAACCCTAGAGTATCATGCCTAACCTCGTCCGCGTCAAGTGCCCCCATAGACACATAGGTATTATTCATAGTCGCCTCGATCTGCCTAGTCTCCATATCCGTCTTGGCAATCTTAGACTTTTCTTCCTCAGAAAGCTGGTAGAGGCTATTGAAGGTGAACTCGGGAACCTTCTTGATACCCTTCCAAGCGCAAATCAAATCCACAGTTCGTCTAATGGGGGGAGCCAACCTATTCTTCTGAGTAGCTTCAACCAAATCATAATAGTTCCGTAAATCATTCTCGCCGGTGGCATTAAGGCCGGCAGGAGAACGGCCAAACAAACGAGTTACAGGAATACCTGTAGTACCGGACAATCCAAGCATGGAACGGTCGATAAGTTCAGGCAATCCCGCCACGGTGCTGTAGTCCCTAGCCATCTCATCTTCACTATCCATAACCACGGCATTTATGACCGATTTGCTTGCATTCATTACCTGAAGCCGCTTGGCAACCGCCGCCTCACCACCCTCCATAGAGAGTATCTTCTTCAAGTCCTTAATGCGTACACGGGAAATAATGAACTCCATGAGGATATTCAACGTAGTCTGGTTTACCGCCCCCAAATCCCTAATACTCTCATAAATGGACTGCAAGCTACTCATACCAAAATATCGAACGCTCATATCTATACCCGATCTAGCCTTGGAAGGGGTGGGATCATTGAAGAAGGGCACTACTCGGGTATAATGAATAAGCATATCGATAAACTTGTCCCCGACATGTAAATTCACCTTGTATTGCAGGATTTTACCAAACATAGGAGACAGGGGATTATAGTCATAAACAGATTCACTAATGGAGACATCTGTCCTGTCTATAACCTTCAAGAACTCTATATTCTTGATTTGGTTCTCTCGTAAGGGCTCAGAAGGCTTTCTACCGTCCATAGCACCGATAAAGATAAGGGAGCCACCATAGAGCCGTTGCCACTTCAAAGCCTCGTTATAAGTAGACTCAGCGGATAGACGAGTGAGTTCATCGTTTATGGTCTTTATATCCTTAGCGGGAAACTTCTTCTCGTCAAAGTAAATCCACTCCCTTGTCTCATCATCGGCTATAATGTCAACTATACGCCTACCAAGTCCCTCAGACATATAGATATTAGTAAGGGTTTCATCGTCAATTATCTCGAAAACGTCCTTGGTAGTGTGAATGGACTTATCAGCGGCAGAACCAAGACCAGATAAGATATTTGACCAGCCATCCTGGTTAGACACCTGAGCAATTAGTTCATCATTATGCTGTTGCTTCTCTACTGTGGCTTTATTTAGAGAACCTTTAGGTCTACTCATTCATCGCCTCCTCTAATTCAATATCATTATGAAGTTCATTACCCCATATATCCCATCCATCCGTTTTCTGCCTTGCAAATAATTCAATTCTAGGAATATCCCCACATAATTTAACTATTAACTCTTTAATAATAGCAGGTTTCTCAGAATGCTTTCCTATGGGAAATCGCACCAATTCACTAATACTATGATCTATCGCTTTAGGATTCCCTTTTGTCCCCAATAAACAAATTTCAGTATTTCTACGAGTCCATTGCCCCATACCAAAAAAATCAGAACCAGCCTTTTTATTTTCCTTTACCCATGTAAAAGCATTTGTTTTATAAAAAAATCCCCATTGTTTCATTGTATGTAATGCTTCAGGAAGCATTGGAAAGCTCGCCCATAAAAACAAAACGCAATCATCATTAGTTATAGATTCTACAGGAAAATCATATATGTCTACACTTCTAAGACATCTGTAAGGAGTGTTTTGCCCCCTACCCCCACTAATACCTGAACTTATAGAATAACTCCAGGGAGGATCGGCATAAATTATGCTATATTTCTTCATATTTCTCCTTAAAATATATAAATCTAAATACTTATATACCACTTCATCCTAAAAGTCAATACCCTAAATAGCATAAAAACCGCCCCTGGAGGAAGGGCGGTAGGAGGGAGATGAATGGATTTTGGGATGGATTACATAGAATCTACTTCAGACTGATCCCATAAAGTCTCATTTACAGGACAATCCTTCTCAATATCCCAAAGAGCAATGAAAATACAAGGTCCACTTGACCAAGGTTCTGCCTGAACATAGTCCTTGTACTTCAAACATCCATTTTCGTAGTAATAATGAATGTCCCAAACAGGTTCACCAAACATACCTTCTAGTTGTTCAGGAGTTTCATCGTTGGTGGTACTCTGAAGTTGCTGTTCTTGAATGAACTGTACTGCCTTTTCAGATAGCCCCATAACATTAGTCTGTCTGCTCATTTGTTTCTCCTTGCCCCTAATATATTATGGTTGGGAGGGGAAGTCAAGAAGGAAACTACATGTTCCAAACATTCCATTGGTTCGTGAATGCAATAATAGAATATCCTCCGTTTTTGGCTAAAGAAGCAGCAGAATCCGGTGCATCGTCCGGTTCCTCCCCTTCTCTCCAATCAGACACTTGCTCTATATAGTCGGGGTCAGATTCTTGCGCAAATTCGGTCTGCTTAAATATTTCCCCTAGATAGTTAATAATCTTACTGGATTTTTTCTCCGGTTCATGGTAGCTATTCATCCAAATACCCTTCTGTCGCAATATAGGATTTAATTCCAAAATATCGTTAGTATACCCTCTATCTGCATTGTCCTCACTATATACCTCTCGAACATTGTACTGCACTAATTTTTGAATGATAAATGAGAACCAGTCTTTTATGTTCCCATCAGAAACAAACCCCACCAGATTCAATCTGTCATTCTTCTGTCTGCCTATAATGGTAAGAGCACAAAAGTGATCGCCCTTATAAGCTGCATCAATATGAGCCTTGATATCCGTATTATCATCATGCCAAACTCCCATATGAGGATTAGCAAACATTAAGTCTGCATCGTTCTCGAATTTCAGATCGTAGTTAATGGCATAAAGTATCTTAGTAGTCTTTTCCTTCTTTTTAGCTATTTCTGCCGGAGTTAATAGTCCAGTGGCACTTACTGGATAGTCCTTTGCTGGAGGGAGTATTTCCCAACAATCATGTCTATGCCAAGGTGTGCCTTGGTACATAACACGTTTACCAGGATCAGCGATATTAGTACGTAATTCTTGAATAACCATTTTAGTTCTAGCTCGTTCCGCTTCAGATTGCCTGTCCTCCTTATCGATAAAGTCATCACAAATTATATCATCATAGTGGCTCCCGGTCATACTACTATCTAGTCCCAAAGCAGTAACAGATGCTTCCTTGGTTTTAGTTTTTTTGGCGCTTACTTCAAAACAATCACTTCGTTTGATTCTAAATTTCCAATTAGGTTCTCCCCAAGCTAATTCAAACAAAGGATATATGGTATCCATCATCATAATATTGGTGATATTTCGCATTATCTCACTAGAACCAGTGAAGGTTTTACGTACAATAGCAATACGATTATTAGGATGAAATAAAAGCCACCAGGGAATACCGATTTCAATATTTATTGTTGTCTTATATGCCCCACGATGCGCCCTGAGACAAACATCGTCCTCCGCTTCCCACAAATAACGACACCATTCTGAATGCATGGGCGTGAGTTTATCTTTTCCCGCGAGCCAACCTAATATGTGGGGATATTGTCGTATCTTTCTTAAATGGCTCCAATCGTACAAGTTTTTGCCCAAAATAAACCTCCTATATAATAGGTAATTCACTATATATGATTTTCTCTATATTTGTCAACCCCCATCCCACAATACAAAAAGCCCCATCCGAAACGGACAGGGCATTGTCAGGAGTATAACCTATATTCCTGACAGACTATTCGACCAAATAAGATATCTCAACGGGACAATCTATGATCTCCTTCAACAAGCGCTTATCTGAATATATAGCGATATAAACCCGGATACCATCTTCATATTCTTCATTCCAAACTTCTATTGATGTTACTGGATACCTTATATGATCTATTATTACTGATTCCCCAAGACTCGTAATTCCCACACCTTCACGAGTGACGACTGCTACTTGAGAAGCGTATCTCATCCCCTACCTCCACATCCATCCCACTGATTGATGTTTACACTTCTTACACCGAAGTATCTGTATCCACTTATCTCCCCGAATGCCAGAATTAGCCTCATAATATTGATGAGCCTTCCCCGTTTTAGGGCAAATATCCTCTGATATCTTTCCATCCTCCCGTAAAACATCAAACAAGGTGTTCATATCAATACCTTACCACAAAATTTCTTGATATCACTACGATTCATCATGCCCACATGTCGTTCTATCACATTACCATCGTCATCCTCAATTTGCACACAGGGCAAATTGCATATATTATTATATACAGCGCGATCCTGTTGCAAATCCACATCTACATATTCGAATTTATCTACCATATCAACCGTAATCCCTAGACGCATCATTTCTGCTCCCACAACAGGATACATAGACTTACAGGTAGGACACCATTCAGCACCAAAATAGACCAGTTTCATACTGCCTCCTAAAACTTAGATAGATTAGTAAGAATGGAATAACCCTCCATAAGACTCTGAATAATTGGCCGGTTTGCCTTTACAAATTCTTGTGTCTGATGAAGTGCACTAGAAATCCTATTTGCCCAATCATATCCTGTACCTAAATCAAGTTCTTCTCCCACCTTGAGTCTACTTCGTTTTCCATAGTAAAGATCAAGAAACTTCTCTATTTCCTCGTGACTTACCTCACAAATATACCCATCCTTCGCTTCTCCCAATACCTTCATATATTACTTCTCCTCCTATTTTCCATCATACCATCAGCAATCATCCGTTCGACCCATGGGCCATCCCAAACCCATCCCTTATGCCATTCCTCATCGGTAATAAGTTTCACCCCCTCGAACCTATCTTCCTTGACGGTAATAATCCAGGAATCCCTACTTATCCGAGTTGCATTTTTCATTATCTATATCCATAGGTGCGGTAGTCACCCATTTGTAAAACATCCTAGCTCCTCGACAAAGCCATCCTGCTGCAAACGTCTCTTGGGACCATTCCGCATACTTCTGGGCGATCCATTCATCTGATTTACCGTCTAATTTACTTCCTTGTGCTCTAATTTCTACTATTTCCGCAATCTGATAGTCTTTCATGCCTTCTCTCCTGTACCGTAGGTTCCCCCCACCATTTCCTCGGATTCCCGCAACAAGGCCCACTGCAAAAGCAATTATGCACTGCCTCTGCCTTACCTATCTCACAAGGATTAATCCTATCCTCACCCACAATCTGTTCCATCACCCTCTTACTCTTGTCCCTGTGCTTAAACCACTGAAACCGACGATACTCTTTAGTCCGCTTCATCATCCTTCTCCTTAAAACAAATAGGTTTCTCAACAAATATATCAATAGGTGCTCCTGGTTTACCCCACCAAATATCTGCCTCCTTTTCTACTTTTGAAGTCAATGCTATTCTACAGTCATCCCCATGCCAACATTCCTTGTAGAATGGACAAAAACAACGATCCCTAAAGCATATCATACACACTCCTTCTTAGATGGTCTACCTCGTTTTCTAGGATTCTTAATATAATCCTCTACATCCTGTTTCTTCATGCAAAGCCATCCATCAATAAACACTCCTTGGATACGCCCCTTTTCTCTAGCACGACATAATGCAGTATATGATATACCATATTCTTCACAATCCTTACACACAATCATATATTCATCTGGAATATTATACTTCTTTTCCTTTTTAATTACAACTCGTTGTTTAGTCCATGGTGTACGTGTACTAAACGTCCGCGATTCCACACATAGATGTCGCGGAGCCTCTTTACCGACAGCATCATTCATTGGAAATACCATTTCTCCTTTCGTTTTCAGATATCCTGCCAGATAAAATACAACAACAATATGCTACACCTGTAATTATTACAAGTAAAGCACCTAAAATCCATATACACATATTACCTCCTTCTAAAACTACAATTCGTCTAAAGTATTATTTTTTACATATTTATATTTATCGAACGGGCACAGTAATATATGTATCCTTATAATAAGGCATACGGTTACTACTTATTAAAACTTCGGATTTATCTGGACATCCATGTATTTCCCGTGTCCCGCAGAGCCATTCCTTATCACGACGGTCGCCGTAACTGCGATAGCCCCGCCCTTGCGTAAAAATACCAGGATTCAGTCGCGGCCAGTAGCACTTGTATGTGGAGCAATCCTTGCAGCACACATCGACCTCACGCTTAAGCACTCTGTCTTTGACTTTCATCCCCCCTCCTCCGCGCTCTCGTCTTTCGGCGCTTCGATCGGCTTATATCCTTCGCACCAATCCTCTTTGGGGTGGCATTTCCGCAGGTCCGTACAACTGCCACAATTGCCGTACTTGGTACCAAAGCCGATAAAAGTTTCTCCCTTCGGCGTCACGTGGGCGAGGAGGGCGGTAAGCTTGCAACGGCAATTTTCGAGCGCGTTTTTAATTTCCCACGAATTACCATCTAGCCCTACTTCGGCCTGATTGAGCATCCACGATAGCGCCTCCCTGAGTGCCTTCTCGTCGGTCATAATTCCTCCTTAATAATGCAATTCATCAGTACAAAGCATCCCATCATTATCAGTATATACCACAAACCGTACTTTAGCCTCTCGTAGCGCCAAGGTACATATATTACACGGCCTAGCCATACGAATCAAGCCTTTGCTTGTCATTCTTACCACCACAACCGTCTCAATATCCCGTCTACTCTTCACCAAGGCGGCTATTTCCGCATGTAGGTATTCTCTACTGGCATTTCCACACTTAGTCGTCAACCAATATCGCATTCTTCTTGCACCATGCGTCAAATACAAATTGCATTATCCCATCGCATTGCAAGTCAATTACACGCTCTAGCCCATAAATCTTTTTGTATTCTTCACTTGCCATAAATAACTTATAGGCTTGTTTTAGTTTCATGGTCAACCAAGATCGCGGAGAACTTTATCCAGTGCTTCTAGCGCGATATCCCTAAACGTCTGCTCCTTGCTTGTCCATGCCGGCGTAGCATTTAGGGCATCTTTGCACGCCTCTACAATCTCCCTGTCTCGGGCGCGGATTAGGGCGAGTAATTCCCTGTAAACCTGGCCATATTCTTTTTCCGATATGTCGATGCGAATGGGTAGCCCGTATTCATAGCTGTCATAATCTTTAGCTACCTTGTCTATTGCTTCAAGCAACTCCTCAGCGTTCTGCATGTTTCCCCCTATTTACCGTCGGCCTTGGCGAGGGCTCTTGTCAACTTTGCCTTTATATTATCGTGTCTAGTCCAGTATTGGTTTTTGTTTCCAGAATAAACGCCGTCTTGAATGTTACGCTCCAAAAGATTGTTTATATGATTCCATTCCGCTATAGTTACTTCCAGTGTAAACTTGCTCATGCTTCCCCCCTCCAAAACTAAGATACCAGGAATATACTACTTGGTTTGGGTATTGTCAAATGGAAAATGCAGTTCTTTTTTGATTTTTTCTATGCGCTGTAAATAGTCATCAGGCAAAGAATCCCCCTTATCTACATTCTCCTTCCCCCACAATGGCCTTAAATTCCTATAATTCCAACATATGAATCTATCCTCTTCCTTGCTCATGTCAAAGTAACAGATAGGAACATAATGATCTATATGCCAACCATCTATGCCTCGGTTATCCCAGGACATTCCTTCTATAAATTGAGATTCCAGCCATTCTTTAAGTTCTGGCCCTGTACAACCGAGGTAAACGAAGGTTTTATACCCTTTTCGACCCACTAAAGAGTCTTTGAGGCTATTTCTCATAATACAAATAAGTTGTTTATACGGAGTATCTTTCTTATTGCGGTTTTTCTGCTTTTTAGCCTGTTTATGACGTTCTGACTGGCAATCTTTACATAATTGCATCTTTTTATTCACAGTAGCCATCTCATAAGGAGGTTTTACCTGTCGGCATATATCACAAAAGAAATCCTCATTAATAAAATGTATGATGCTTTGCATATTTCTCTGCAATCTCCACTTATTCTCCAAAGGCTTGGAATATGTTTTCCTAACGCATCTCTTACAAACTGCAACATAATCCTGTAAAGAAATTGCCGGGTGATGCTTTGCGGTAAATTCTGCCAACATTAAAACTTCTCCGCATTTAGTACATTTTCTTTTTCCTTGGGCAAACAAATCTCGCTTTTGTTGAACTAGATTATGTCGTTCTTGTTTTTGCTGATGCTTCAAGTCTCTTTTCATTTTCTGTTCCTCTATTTTAGAGGAATCATTGTATCGTAATTGTCGTTGTTCCGAGTTGCATATTCGACACACCCCTGTATATGTACCTGATCCTTTCATCATTTCAGATAATGGCTTAATCTGTTTGCAATATCGGCATATTTGAGTACCCTTCATCAATAAAGAACGCCTTTCTGCTAATTTATCCAGCTTCTGAGGATTTTTCTGCTTGGCATATTGGTATTTGCATGCATTACAGATATTCCCATAGTTGTCTCGTGATTTATCATAGGGGAAGTCATTGATAGTTTTTTCCATACCACATTTAGTACATATTTTGCTTATAGGAGTCAATTTTTTATGTAAAATTTTAGGAGTGCCATTCTCAACAACCTCTTTTTTGTGCCGTAAATAGAGATCATGTGCGTATAAACTGATGCATGCTTTGCACTCTGCCCTCATCTCCATCTTGTCCCCGCGTTTTCTACTACTGAAACATGAATCGTCTAATTCTTTATGGCATTTAGAACAAACTTTCATTCTGCCTCCTTATTCACTATATATTCAATTATGCATACTTTTACACAAAAGTCAAGAGTCTATGGGCGAATAGCTAATTCTGCAATTCATCGACGGCCAGCAAGAGGGTGTAGCCCCCAACCCCCCACCACCCTCCCCCCTCCATTTTCCCCCCTAAAGCTCCAAGGAAGCCCGCTATTGCGTCCATTGATCCTATATCACTAGACTACTGCCCCGCTATACACTGTCAATCTATATGCTAAACAGTCTACTAATCTATACATCATGCTATGAGCAGCCACTCACTGTATATTATATCATACTAATCTACCCTACAATCCCTAACACTAGACAGAACACCCATTTAGCGAAGTACTTATGTTTACACTGTATTGTACACTCGATCATACTATATTTGTCAAGTATTGTAGACAGTAGGGTAATGTGAATTGAATGGGATTATACTATTGTGTACAGTGAGGCGCGATTAACAAAGAATAAAGTGTATCCTTTATCATACTATATAGAGAAAAGTATATATAAGACAGAGGGAGGAACATTGTACTTAGTTCAATCTTGTATTTATTTCATTATTTATATTCTACTCTTATTCTCTACCTATAAAGTGTATCATTTTAACACACTATAACTGTATCATAAATACACACTATATAATGAACTACATTTACCTATCATATACTCACTCATTCATATGTATCTATTCTATAAATAAAGCACTATATATATTCTACTCTACTGTGCCTTACCATATTACTATGCTTTAATATATAAAAATACCCTAGATATAATAATCTAGGGTATGCTAGTGCATTGTGTTATTATATATCAATCTGCTAATACTACCCTAAAGTCACATATAGGATACTTAGCCTTGGCATTATTTATACACTCATATGCACTATCCTCAGTGTCATATAGTATATCCTCATAATCTATCCATATGTCATAATCTCTAAACTGTACTTTATACATTTTCCACTTCCTCCCTTTCAATCTCCATTCTGTCCTACCTTGACACTTTGACTAGAAGTGTCTTACCCTTACGTTGAATATCCATGTAGTGTTTTGGCTGGACATATTGATTATCGATAGCATACTGTAGCCGATCGCAAGCCGCGGCGAGGATCGACCGTTGTATGCTCTCGTATTGGCTCATGTTAAACCCCCTCGTAATCGCAGCGGCGCACATAGGGGCAAACATGGACAGTCTCACCAATACCGGCTAGAGCATCAGTGAGAGAAGATGCTTTAATGAGGACGAAACCATCGCGAACGTCCATCGAAGAAAAAGCGCCGGAGGTCACAAATGCTTGACCATCGCGGACCTTGTAAAGCCGGGCAGTCATCGGATCGTACATATTGCCTCCCCTTATCTAACCTAATAACAGTATACCATATTTGATTTTATAATACAATAATTTTTTCAATTTTTGTATTATAAATAATAAAAAAATCGACGGTTTTTAGGCCGCCGATTGTAGTCTAGTTGGCATGGTTTATTTATACCTATGCGGCACGTCTTTTTGATATCTTTCTGGAAATTTTACATGCTTTATATTTTCAATGAACGCCATATTTTCATATCCGCCTTTCGGTGCCAAGCTATTTTTTGGCACAATATTATACAGTAATATTGTGCCATGCTCAATAGTAGCAGATATGTGACCGATGTAAAAATCGTATGTATTATCAGCATGAATTTTCTTCATTTTCTCTACCTCCCTATGATGATCGCTCGCCCATATTCCAATACATCGCCGCGTTCCCTTGTACTATACATTTGTATGCTATTCTCCAATATCCTTATATATTGTTTTTCATATATAGTCTTTTCCTTGACAAAAACTTCCTTGGCCGGAATGTCTAAAAGCTCCAGTGGCAAGAAATCGTAACAGGTTATCATAGCTTCCTCTCCTCTAATAGATACTAACATGGCCTTCGAGACTGTTTTCATCTTGTGCGTTTCCGGCCGCTACCCATAAAATACGGATATATAGCTCCCTATCGCTCATGCCTTCTAGTTCCTCTCTGTCCCATCCTCCAGTTACCTTTAGAGCGGAAATGGCGTTTTCTCGCGGAATTTTCTCGAATTCGAAAGAATACTCGTCTACCGTATCGGCACAATCATTGTAACACTCGCCTTGATGGCTACAAACATCGCGCTCACTTTCATCGACAAAATTAAACCAGATATCCGAGCGATCGGCGTCAAGTATAGTCATTTTGACCACCTTTCGCCATTCATAAACCGTGCCAAGCGTTCCCCTGATTCCCTATTTTTACACCGTGTATATATCTTGTCTTTCGTCTCATTGTACACCGTGCCAATATCCGTAGCGATAAAATAATCATATTTGGTAGTATGATTATCGTATACGGTTACTATGCGGCCTTTGCTATCCTTTGTATCAATACGGACGATACGATGATCGAGGATACCACCTCCGCCTAATGATCGGCTATTATGTATTAGTAGCGGTATTTTTTGATTGCCCGTTGACCGTCCGACATGGCCGATAGTGTCATACTCATCATTCCAACATCGGCCATTTTCTCCGTACCATAGTCGAATTCTTTGTTTTCGCTCTCGGCTAGTTTCAAGCCATTTTATGACGTTTTCGTCCGTTTCGTCGTGATAGCTAGTACCGTTAATCACTTTCATTGTCTGCCCCTTTATAATCCACTGTTAAAACATACTAAAGCAGTATGCACGATTGTGTCAATGTTTTTTATTGATCGGCCATAGTACCTTGATATGGTTTTAATATTGTTTTCTAGTCTTGGATATTCCAGGGATAAATGGTCAATTTCCCTTCCTTCCTGCGATAGGTGAGTTAATGCCCGAGATAGTGCGATAATTTCTACTCGCCTCTTTTGTACTTCCCTTAGCCTAGTTGACCCGGATTCGAGGCGAGTATTTCCGCCCCAGTATATGCTATACCCATATTCGTCTTTTTGTATATTGTATACTATAGTATCCTCCATTTCTTTTCCCTCCGTTTGATTATCTTCCTCGGATATTCTGGGCAATTTTCCCTATATTCCCTAGCACGTTGCTTTATATCTGCTAGGCTAGTTTCGGTAGTTTCTTCCTCCCAGCCTTGCCCATAATCTAGGCATAATGTCCAAACGTCAATAGTTTTTCGATTATACATGATTATACTCCATATCTAATATAATAGATACATTCCCATTTTTTATATGTATTTCCCTTTCACC